>JMBV01000080.1_pt1 | contig 36415 bp, 54 predicted proteins | sample 616531 | NCBI WGS metagenome assembly JMBV01 (sample SAMN02727904, study PRJNA239997) | anaerobic digester metagenome | biome: anaerobic digester; isolation source: mesophilic anaerobic digester inoculated with municipal waste water sludge... | place: Germany: Bielefeld University, CeBiTec ...
CTGTTGGGCAAAACCGTTGGTGTTTTCTAGATGGATAGTTTCTTGTGCCATGCTTTTGAAACGCGTGGCAGATTTTGGGTCCGCGCCTAAGAAACTGTGATAACCGGCAAAATCATCCTGGATAATTAAGGCGGATTGCAAGTGTTCCCATAAGTCAGCGACGAAATCATGCACATAGGGTGGGTCTTCTTCGGCATTGTCGTAAATAAGATGCTTGTAAAGTTGGGTCAGGTAATTTTTGCATAATGGGTTCTGCCAAAGCATTTCCTTGAAAAGCTCCACTTGCAAGGAATAATCCACAAGATTGTTTTGCAGGCAAAATGAACGGAAAGCATTAATCGCTTCCTGGGCATCTTCATAAACTCGTTTTTGACTGTCTCTTCCGACCCAGGCTTCACTCAAACGTTCGCAAATTTCGGTATGGGGAAAACCTATAATGGCTGCTTTGTTAAGATTATCGACAAGCTGGCCAAGAAGACGATTGCGAGAAAGGCTGACAGTTGAGAAATACCCTTTGCCAAGAAGTGGGTCTACGATGCGCCCCATGTAATATTGCGATGTTTCAAGCGTTAGAAAGCTAGGTGGTTCATAGGGGGGCGGTAGAAGCCTGAGATATCGCTAATAAGGGGGGGCCAAAAAAAGGTCTACTGTGCGTCTTACGAGTGAACTCATCGTCAGGATTGAAAGGTCAAAATTGTGTGGGGGGGAATTTATGCTTGCAACTATGTTTTGATAGATTTTTGCATGACTGCGCTGGGGAACTAAAACGAGAATTCCCTGGTCAGCTGTTGCCGAATCAGAAAGCAAATATTGCAAACGCTGGCAAGCCAGCGATGTTTTGCCGATGCTTGCCTCACCATGCAAATATATCTTGTTTGAAGAACTCAAAACTAAGTTTCTTTCTGGGTTCATGTAAAGAATTATAAATGACTTAAGTTGTTTTTGGATTTTAAGGTTAATCGGGGGGGTAGGGCTTGGTATAATCAAAAGGCGAAAAATAAATATAGGAGTAAATTGATGAGTTCTTCACTAGCACCATTTTTTTTAATGCGAAAGGTGTAGCCGTTTTAGGCGCATCCACAAACCCCCCCAAAAATTGAGTTATGGCATTGTAAACAACTTGCTGAGTCATGGTTATGAAGGCAAAGTTTATCCTGTCAACCCGAATGCTGATGAAATTTTGGGTTTGAAAGTTTATCCAACCATTGCTGATGTTCCGGATCCTGTAGAGTTGGCTGTTGTCGTATTGCCGGTAACGATTATCATGGAAACAATGAAAGCTGTTGGAGAACGTGGTATCAAAGCTGCGGTAGTCATCACAGGTGGCTTTAAGGAACTTGGTGAAGAAGGCGCAAAAATTGAACGTGACTTGAAAGCTTTGACCGATTCATACGGTATGCGTATTGTTGGCCCAAACTGTGTGGGTACGATGAGTATGTATACAGGTCTTAACTCAACTTTCATCAAAGGTATGCCTGTGGCGGGTCCGATTGCTTTTGTCTCGCAATCCGGCGCGCTTGGCGGTGGTGTGATTGATCTGGTCTTGGATTCAAATATCGGTTTCTCCCACTTCGCCAGCCTGGGCAATCAAATGGACGTCAACGAAACGGATATGATTGAGTATCTCGGTGATGATCCAAACGTGAAAGTTATCGCTGTTTACACTGAAGGACTTACTGATGGACAACGCTTTATAAGGGTTTGCCGGGAAGTCTCCCGCAAGAAACCGATTGTCTTCCTGAAGGCCGGTAAAAACGAAGCCGGTGCAAAGGCGGTAAGTTCGCATACCGGTTCGCTGGCAGGTTCATACGCGGCATATCAGGCAGCATTGAAACAGGCTGGTGTAATTGAAGTGCAAACTTTAAGCGAACTCTTTACCGTTGCATGGACACTAGGTACACAGCCATTGCCGAAGAACAAACGCGTGGCCATGACCACCAATGCAGGTGGTGCTGCTGCACTGGCTGCTGACAGCCTTGATTTTTACGGCTTCTCTCTTGCTCAAATAGATCCTAAAATTCAGGAAAGGCTACGCACAAAATTAAACCCAAGTGCGCAAGTTTCAAATCCAGTAGATATGCTCGGCTCAGTCTCCCCCCCAGCTGATTATGCATGGAGTCTTGAAAATCTTGACGCGGACGATGGCGTGGATGTTTTACTGCCAATTTTGGTACCCCCCCAGGCTTTAGTTGATACACCCGGAGTTGCCCAGGCGTGGATTGATATCAAGAAAAATCAAAAAGACATTCCTGACTATTTTAACCGGTAAACACAGTACGCTGGAAGCTGAACAGGCTCTTAACAGGGAGGGTGTACCTGTGTTTACTTATCCCGACCAGGTTGGTCCGGCTCTAAAAGGTCTATGGGACCATAAGGAATATTTGGATAGTCCAAAATTTGAACAAGTCGAAGTCAAAGGCGTTGACAAACACAAAATGGCAGCGGCAATGAAACTTGTTGGCGAAAGAAAAGCTGTGGGTGAATATGAATCGCGTATCATGCTGGAAGCCTATGATATTCCTAATGTGCCTGGCGACCTGGCAACAAGCGCTGATGAAGCGGTTGAAATTGCGCAAGCCTGTGGCTATCCAGTGGTTTTGAAAATCGTCGCAGAAGGCCTGTTGCATAAGTCCGATGCTGGTGGTATCAAGCTAAATATCAAGAATGACGAAGAACTGCGCGTAGCCTATGATAATTTGATTACACATATCGCAAAAGTTGAGCCAAATGCCGAGATCCAAGGCGCGATGGTGGAGAGAATGGCGGAAAAGGACAGGAAGTCATTGTTGGTATGCGACGGGATGAAACATTTGGTCCGATGATGATGTTCGGTATGGGTGGCACGATGGTTGAATTGCTGAAAGATATCAACTTTAAAATTGCACCACTTTCGCGCGAAGATATCTTAGCGATGATTGATGAAACAATAGCGGGACGTTTGATGAAAGGTTTCCGCGGTTCCAAACCAGCGGATATGGAAGCTGTGATTGATGTAATCGCCCGATTAAGCCAGTTGGCGATTGACAACCCTGAAATTGAAGAAATCGAAATCAATCCCCTGATTGTCTATCCTGAAGGAAAGGGTGTTGTGGCTATCGACAGCCGGGCGATATTAAAATAGTTGCTTGAAAACTGAGGAAAAAAAAGAGACTGCGCGAACAGTCTCTTTTTTTTGATAAGCCAACGAAGGGAATCGAACCCCCCCGACCGGGCGCTTACGAAGCGTCTGCTCTACCGACTGAGCTACGTTGGCGTGTGGAATGAGATTATACCAAAGCAAGAAAAAAAGTAAAGCCAAGGAATGCAAATCGGGAAATGTATTAAAAATTTATGTGGTAAACACTCCTATCAGCTCATTTGTTACAATAGTACTGAGATAATGATACATGAAATCAATAAAACATTTTACTTATTTAATTATTCTAGCAATCTATTTTTGTTGTAATTCTTGTGCTCCATATTCTTTAATTAAAAAAAAGAATCATTTCCGGATAAAAATGAATGTGAATCGTTTATTAATCCCCCCCAAAATAACCATATTGAAAATCCAACTACAAGAATAATCGTCTTTGAGGAATCTTTCAAAGATGGACAGTTTTCTCCAGATGGCTCTTTATTTGCTACAGTTGGAATCAATGGACTAAATATCTACTCATTTGTCAATAAAGAACCATTCTTAATCCAGGAAAGAAAGTTTCTTGGTCATATTGAATTTGTTCGATGGAGTCCAGATGGGAAACTTATTGCATTAGGCAGTACAGATAAATATCTTTATTTATATGATATTGATAAGCAGGAAATCACTAACTGGAGAAACGTAGGGTCTTATCATGCGCCATATATGGAATGGTCATCCGATGGGAGATATATATTTACTTTAACAGGCTCGCCATTTTTCGATCCAGAAAATGTAATTGGAAGATTATATGAATCTGAAGGACTACGATTTGCCAAAGAATATTATTATCCAAAAGACCAAATAGGTTTTCAGACTCCACTTACATTTGATTGGGACAGGGATAACCCAGAAGAAGCAAATGTATTAATTCGTACGAATTATGATTTTTTTATATCTTGATGGAGAAAATGAAAAGTCAACGTCTTTTAAGTTCGATAATATATTACCAAATTCTTATACGGAAGTTTTTTTGGATAGGTCAAAAAAATTTTCTGGCACTTAATTACTATTCAAAAGAAGAATCTGTCATTTTTATTTCGGATGGTGAAGTAAAGAAAATTACATCAGCACAGATTTCCTCAGACATTAATGATCGAGGAAATATTTACAAAGGTACATTGAACCGGTCTAATAATTTACTTGTTTCATTTGGTGGTCCAGGAATATTATTTCATTGTATTGGTGAAGGGGGAGTTGGTATATTTAGGTGCAATCAATTACCCGGATTTTCATTTTAGTGACAGAATTATAGTCAACTGGGAAACGAAAAATGCTTATGTACATAAATTTCAAAGCAATGAGTTAATTCACTTCGATTTATCAAATATTTTAAATTAGCTTTTAATGTGCAACACAGACTAAAAATATACTTTTCGCGCGAAGCTGGTTTGTTTTTCGGTGTATATTTCGTCAAAAAAGGGTGGTTTTATTTTTTTTCAAGAAAAAGACGTCTGTGACCATCATGACCAGGGATGTGAATCTTGCTACCGGAGTTATGCAGACAGATATAGCCACCCGATTTTAGAAAGGGAAACCATAAATCATAGGCGGATTTGCGCCAGTGGGAGACTGATCGCCATCGAGAATGAGAAAATCAATAGGCGTTTCCCATTTATCAACAATTGTTTCCGCGGTGCCTTTATGAACAATAATAAAGTCATCAAGTCCAGCATTAGAGATATCTTCGCGAAATTCATCAAGGATAGGTTGATCTATCTTGTTGGTAATCAGTTTGTAAAAGGGAACAGAGAAAGGATCGCCAGATGCATCGAATGGGTCGATAACGTGAATAATACCATTGCCAATGAGTTTGCGAACACCTGCCATCACAACCGTCGAACGCCCTAAAAAAAACAGCCAATTTCAACAATTATTGCGTCGCTGGGTAAATTTTGGACAATCTTAGCTTTATAGCTTAACTCATCTCTGTCAACCCAGCCGGGAATAGTTTCAGCAAGGTCTAAATAGTCATTCAGATTTTTGGGGGACGATACACGTTTTCCATCTCTTTTTTTTGGGAAAATTGATTTTGAAAGAATGACATGACCATAATATTGCTCCGTTATTATTGTTTTTTTGAGTTGATTTGCCCTGACGATAACATTTTTACCGAACTTGTCCCTAAGCAAGTCAACGGCTTGAACCAAGTCTTGTTTCTTTTGGGTATTATCACCGAAAAGTTCAAGTTGTGTGAAAGGTTCTTCCAAATTACTTGCGCCCACACCAAGCAAACGGACGGGTCGTCCATGCGTGAAGTTTACCAGGAAAAGCTCATATGCCGTTTCGAAAATTTCATCCCCCCCAACGTTGGTATGGTTTGCGAGGGCTTTTTGGCGGGTAAATGTCGTGAAATCAGAATAGCGAATCTTGATTGATATGACTTTACCAGCAAGATTGTCTTGCCTGAGACGCCAGGCAACTTTATCTGATAATGCCATGATTTTGCTTTTCAAAAATTCAATATCATCTGAATCTTCATCAAAGGTAATTTCGTTGCTAACGGATTTAGCTTCCCGACTGGTGTGAATAGGTGAATGGTCGATGCCTGATGCCCTTCTTTGCATATCTTCGGCATTTTTACCAAAGTATTCGGTGAGTTCAGCCATATCAGCACTGGCTAAATCACCGATTGTTTTATAGCCACGTGAACGGAGTCGATCTGCAGATTTAGGGCCAATTCCCCCCCACATTTCCTGAATGTCCAGTGGGGCTAAAAATGCAGCTTCTTCACCAGGTTTGATGATGTTTATTGAACGTGGCGCCTGGCCTGTTCTAACGCGTGACTTGCCGATGTTGTTAGCAATTTTAGCGATCATTTTGCTTGTGCCAGCTCCAATCGAGATAGGTAACCTGGTTTCCTGGTCTACGCGCTTTTGTAAATCGATACAAATTCTTTCAATCGGTTTTTGAATATCAGTCACATCAATGAAGGCTTCGTCAACTGAAACTTGTTGAACCAATGGACTGATATCTCGTAAAATGTCCATGACTTTGTCAGAATAATCAGAATAGAGACGGTGATTAGTGCGTACAAAAATGAGATTTGGACATAGTTTTAACGCACGGCCAGATGGCATCGCTGAGCGAACGCCGAACTGGCGGGCAGCATAAGATGCGGAAACAATAACCCCACGGCCTTGTGGGTTGCCTCCGACAACGAAAGCTTTCCCGACGAGGGTGGGGGGGTCAAGTAATTCTTCAACAGAACAGAAAAAAAAGCATCTAAATCTAAATGAAGAATTTTTCGTATTATCATTGTGACTAGTCCAAGGTCAGGCAAGGTCTTTCACTAGATGTCCAGGTTGCGCACCTCTTTGGCGTGGGTTTGAATAAAGCGCCTGCGTGGTGGGACTTCGGAGCCCATCAACATGCTAAAAGTTTGGTCAGCTTCGGCGACGTTCTCAACAGTTACCTGGAACATGGTACGGTTTTCTGGATTCATGGTTGTTTCCCATAGTTGTTCAGGGTTCATTTCACCAAGACCTTTGTAACGAGAGATATTGACGCGTGACAGACCGCCAAATTGCTTGACGATTTCGTTAAGTTGGATTTCGTCATAAGCGTATTTGATGTTTCCCCCCCGTGAGCTAACGCGATAGAGTGGAGGTTGGGCAATATACAAGTGGCCGGCATCTATCAATTCGGGCATATAGCGGAAGAAGAAGGTCAATAGCAAGGTGCGAATGTGGGCGCCATCAACATCGGCATCCGTCATGATGACGATGCGATGATAGCGCAGGCCTTCAATATCGAAACTATCGCCAATACCCGTACCGAGTGCGGATATCATGGCGCGTACTTCGCGGTTACCTAAAATTTTATCCAGACGTGCGCGTTCGGTATTCAAAATCTTGCCACGCAAGGGTAAAATCGCCTGAAAATGCCGGTCACGCCCTTGTTTTGCAGAACCACCCGCTGAGTCACCTTCAACGATGAAAAGTTCGGTCTTTTGGGGGTCTCGTTCGGAACAATCAGCCAGTTTACCAGGAAGGGTCATGCTTTCGAGTGCTGACTTGCGAATGACCAAATCGCGGGCTTTTTGGCTGCGTCACGCGCACGGGCAGAGGTGAGACATTTTTGAACGATAGCTTTACCAGCGGATGGGTTTTCATCCAGGAAAGTGCCAAAGCTCTCGATGACAACCTGTTGAACATAGGTTTGCACCTCAGGGTTCATCAGTTTGACTTTGGTTTGGCTCTCAAATTGCGGGTCGGGATGTTTAATGCTGACAATGCAAGTTAAGCCTTCGCGTGTGTCTTCACCACTGAAGTTTGGTTCATTTTCTTTTAGCAAGCTGGTTTTACGGGCATAATCGTTGATACTGCGGGTTATCGCGGCACGAAGGCCAGTCAGGTGGGTGCCACCGTCGGTAGTATTGATAGTGTTCGCGAAAGCATAGGCTGATTCGGAGTATGTGTCGGTATATTGCACCGCGAATTCGATACCGATGCCATCGATTTCTTTTCACCTTTGATAATAGGGTGAACAGGCACGCGGTTGCGATTTACATAACGGGCGAATGACGCGATACCGCCTTCAAAGTGGAAGGTCATTTCCTTGCCGATGCGTTCATCAATCAGCTGGATGCTGACACCGCGGGTGACAAAAGCCATCTCGCGAAAACGGTTGGCAAGCATTTCGAATTTAAAGGTGGCATCTTCAAGAAAAATGGTTCTGTCGTAGCGGAAAGTTGTTTCTGTACCACTTAAATTTTCTTTAAAAGTACCAACAACTTTGACGTCTCCCTGGGAGATACCTTTTTCATAGCGTTGGTGGTAAATTTTGTGATCACGTCGAACGGTAACTTCGCACCACTCCGAAAGGGCGTTGACAGCGGAAACACCGACACCATGCAAACCGCCACTGACTTTATAACTGCCACCGCCAAATTTACCACCAGCGTGGAGAACAGTCATAACAACTTGCAGGGCGGATACTTTCTTTTCAGGATGGATATCAACCGGAATACCACGACCATTATCTTTGACGGTAACGCTTTCATCTTCGTGGATAATGACCTGAATATGGTCACAAAAGCCAGCTAATGCTTCATCAACTGAGTTGTCAACGACTTCATAAATTAAATGATGCAGGGCTTTAACGTCGGTACCACCAACATACATACCAGGGCGACGGCGGACGGCCTCAAGTCCTTCCAGAACTTGAATATCACCTGCATCGTAATGTTCTATTTTTTTTACTCAATGCTACACTCCAACCCGTTAAGCAAGAGAATCTTGCTCAACCTTATTTTTTTATAAGATTATCAACATACGCGTGCGCGTTTTTGAAAAAGTGAAAACTTGACACAATAATTATAGTGGACACTAATGCGTGGCCAAATGCGCCAACAATAAGCATCCAAGAGCCATCCTTCGGCAAATTCCAAAGCAGGTGGCTTAACATGGAAAGACCAAACGCCAAAAGAATAAATAATGACGTTTTGAATTTTGTCGCTTGATAGATCAGGCGACTTTGTTTGATCGAATCTAATAATTTTTGTTCATGGCTCACGACACAGTGTGGGGGGGTGAAAATGAACGGAATAATAATCGAGATCAAAACTATAAAAAGAACAATGTAAAGGACGCTTGCAAACGCAGGGGGGGATAGGACTGTTGCCAGACTGATGATACACATACCAGGTAAGGAGACCCCTAATGCTATCAGGAAAAGTGTGATCGGGATGCCAAGAAAATGCAAAAAGTTTTTTTTCCAAATTGTTTGAAACTATATTTGGATGAGGCTAAGCCTGTACTTACAGCAATCGATTTGTAATACCACGTAGTGAGTCCCATTCCCAGTAAGAAAAAAAGAATAACAAGAAAAATAAACAATCCCTCATTGTGAATTTCAAAGACAGGAGTAATAGAAAGCAGTGATTGTTCAAATATCCGCCAGGAAAACAGGGACGGAATTCCTAATGGAAATGTCCTTAACTCGGAAAACAAGTTGTAATGAAGCGTAAAATTTTTTTAATTGTTCAATAGTTGTAAGCCATTGATCCATAAGGTTTTGTGCGAGTTTTGGCGTTGGCAAAGCTGATAAAATGCTATTTACCAACTGATCAATCCTTAGTTTTGGCCCAAAGACTAAGAACAAGTCAAACAAAAATGGGAAAAGTATCAGGTACAATTTCTCTGAAACTGTTTGATATCCTTGTTTAAATGACTCAATTATTCCGGGCTGATTTAACAGGTTTTGCTCACGTTCCATAACCTTTAAATTATACCATCTATCGGGTAAAAACGATAGTAAATAGGCCTTCAAACATGATAGAATCTTATTATGATAAGGAATAAAATTAGTGTTGTGTTAAGCCGATTTAGCATTGTAAGTGCCTTAGTTGCGTTAAGTTTAACATTGATTTATTTTTTTGCCGGAAGACGTTCCTGCCCGGGTGTTATCCATTCCTGGCCTTCAAATTTCCTTTTCACCCTTGCAGTTAATTCCATTATTTATCGCTATAATAAGCCTTACAGGCGCATATTGGGTTTTGATATCAAATCCCGAAATTGAAAGAAAAGGCTGGCTTGTTCAGCAAGTTTTACCAAATTTGGTTTTGCCAGCAATCAATATATTCATATTCGCACTTATATTAATACAAACGAATAAAAGTTATGAATGGTGGGGGGGTATTCTGTTTGCCGGTGTTTTGACTTTCTCCATTATTTTGTATGCCGAATATCAGGTAATGAAATCTAACGTAAGTACCAATACCATATTCACTGTTTTGCTTATTTCCCTGGCGCATGCTTTGTTTATGGCTTTTACGATTGCTTTACGCGCTTCGATCAGCCGTGTTTTTTTTGATTATTCCTGCTATAGTGCTTGCATCAATTTTCGTTTCCTATCGTACGATTTACTTACGCACTGATGGAAAGTTCAAAGCTTACTGGATATATGTGGTAACTTTTATTTGTTTCCAGTTTGCTATTGCACTTTATTACTTATTCCTAACGCCTAATCAATATGGATTGATACTCACCGCAATTTTGTTTGTTTCAAATGCAGTTATTGCCCGAATTGGCCAGGGAGACAGGAAAAGACTCTATATAGAGCCATTGGTTATAGGAGTATTCGTTTTAGCGGTGTTACTTCTAGGGAACTTACTTTAATTTTCTCGGTAGGTATGGTAATAAAGCCAGGCTAAATTGCGTTGGTGTAAGGTTTCGGCGATGCCGCCAAGTAGGACACGATTTTTGCCAGTGTCTTCGATATCTTGTTGGGCCAAAAATTCATAAGGATAACGACGTCGGTGGGCTGCCTTGACAATTTTCTTTAGTGTATGCAAATAGTCAACATTCATCTGAACTTTGTCATCAATTTCGCCCCCGCAAGATAATGTCGCCATGTCCCTGGATAATATTTTCCAAGCCCATTTCGCTATAACGTATTAGTGTAGAGAGCAAAACGTCATAATCTCCACCTACGAAAAGGGAACGGGCATAAAGGAATCACCCGCGAAGAGAATGCGGTCTTCTTCAAGCAAAACGGCTACTGAGTCGTCCGAATGCCCGGGTGTGGCAAAAATTTGAATTTGTTTTGCCGATTCGAAGGAATAAACTGCCATCTGCGACAGTAATATCAGGTGGGATGATACAGATATCTTTGAAATACATGCCACCTTCAACAGCTTCATTTAGTGCGGACATGGACTTTTCAATCATGTATTTACGGCACAAATCATGGCTGATGATTGTTGCATTTGGGAAGAAGCAATTGCCCCAGCTATGATCAGCATGATGATGTGTGTTGATGACGTATCGAACCGGCATCATTAATTCGGATTCAAGAAAATGTTTGATGTGGGGGGGGTTTCTTCGGGCATAAGCGTGTCAATAAGAACAGCCCATTGTGGACCAATTATTGCGCCGGCTGTTACTTGCGCGTAAATTTCGCTTTGGAACCAATATACATTATCAGAAACGCGTTCTTTTTGCATCGTTTGACCCGTATTGTATTGAACAATAGGATAGCATAAGCGTTATTTATTGTCAAAAAAATGACCTTAAATAAAGTTGAAGATGTGGCTTTAATTAATGAATATTTTTACGCGTGCCTAAATAAATACCATATCCGCCAAATACAATGAGGAGAAGCCAAAAGACCCATTTTGGCGTGCTTTGTTCTTCGTGGTAACGACTGGATTTATCTGTGTTAACACCGCGTTGGGTTGGGCTTGGCGTAAACGTTACGTTGATATTCTGGGACTCTTCTGTAGATGTGTTTAATATTATGATTTCTGTTGATGTGTCTTCATATGATGGGGGTTTCATCAACGGCAGGTGTACGGTCAGAGTATCGCGCTGTTTGAGTGGTAAAAAAACGCCGTCATGGTTTGATGTTGTGAATTTTGGGTAAGTTCCGGCAATGGAGTAGATGTTTTTACACTGCTTTTAGTGCTGGTACTTGTTGGACTGCGGTATACAAAACCCGTAGGGGGGTGGGTGAATTCGATATAGGGTAAGGGGGGGTTGATGTAGGGCGTCCTTGCGTGCTTGTTCTCGTAGGTGTATGCGTGTTTGTTGGTTCAAGCGCATTAGTTTTTGCTTCAATGGGTCCAAAAGTTTGTTGAATTGTGTCGCCATTGAAAACAACAAGTTTGTAATAGTAAGTTGTTTCGGGACTAAGACCAGTATCTATATATTTATAATTTTCGCCGGATTGTACATCACCTTTACGCGAAAAATCATTGCCTATCGGTTTGAATTCGCCATTCGATTTGTCGGATTTCAAAAGTCTGTAATGTGTCATATTCGCTTCACTGAAGCTTGACCAGGTCAAAGTAATAGTTGTGCTGCCAGCAGCGCTTGAAGTAAAGTCTTCAACGACTGTTTTATCAAATCCGATTGTAAAGGGTGTGTAGTTAAGGTCATCTATTAAATTAGGTCGTTGGGTAAAGGCATTGTTGATGTCGGTCTCGATTGTTCGGTTAGCGGTGTTGCAACGCACCGTTTGTCCAAAATATCTGCCTGTTCCTTCTGGTTCAGCACCGACATTGTCATACCCGTGGGTGACAGTACTCCCGTATTTAGGTCAAACCACATGAGTGGATATTGGTTTTCATTGTTTGAAGCGCAAAATTGCTGCGAATTAATCACTTCAGCGCAAGGAGAGTTATCATAAGAAAAACGCAAACTGACCAAAGATGCAGTTGAGTTTCATCCATAAAGACGTCATAAAACTTGCCACAATGGGTGAGTTCATAATTTGGGGGGGGCATTTTATCGATAAATGGTTGATTGTTATCGTGGTCAATAACAAAAAGCGCATTGCCGGGTTGGTCTGACTTAGCGGAAAAACCACTAAAAAAAACGGATCTGAATAAATTCTTTCCAAATTGATATATTCGCCGGCGATACCTGCTGATAACTGTCGGGGCTCCGCGCCAAGACGTTTGTTGTCGTCAAATGTGCAATTTTCGCTGGCAGAAGAAGGAAAGACATTCTCACCCCCCCAGTAATTATGATTAACGTTACCAAGAGCTGATTGATGGCAAAAGACCTGCTTACCACCAGGATTATTGTTTGTTATCATGTTGCCAGTCAGTTTGAGTTTGCCAGTGCTGGTACCTGCTTCACGTCTTATTGCTGAGAGTGTGTTGTCCCGAATATCGTTAAAAAGACTGAGAGATTACCGCTATTGTCCTTGAACAAAATAGCATTTTTACCGTTTTCCAGTGTGTTTTTCTGTATCGTGACACTGTTCGGTGAATTGACCACTATCAAGTCGCGTGAAACGTCATAACAGGCACCATCATCAATTATCAGATTTTGAATAGTCACTGACTCGATAATATTAAGCATGGCATGGTCGCAGTTTGGTTCCTGGGTTGTAATTTTGGCGTTATCGAAGCCATTAATAACAACAGGAAAATCGATGAGAACGGGAAAAGTCTTTATTTTATAATCAGCGACAATGTTAATTTTGATGCCTGATAAAAGATTTTCTTTGGCATGTTTAATCGCCGCTCTCAATCCTGTACCTTCGCCATCGAGTTCATCTAGGCTTTCGTGATTGAAAAAACAAAGTGTAGTTTCGTAAGGTTCACATTCTTCAGAAGTATTAACAACAAACAATTCTGTTTGAGATAAAAGGGGGGGATGCTGCATTTTTGCATCAACTGCATCGCGGGATATAAATGGCGTTAGCAAGCCGAATATAAAAAGAACGGAAATAAGAAAAGATAAAATAAATGGGCGTTTGTTCATGACGCTACATTATATCATTTAATGTGTGGGTGAAAACGCTATGATAAAATCGAAACATGAAAAAAAATTTCAATTAAAAGACCTGGAAATCGACTGGTTTCTTCTAATTAACGGATTTGGGAGCTTGCTAACAGGGACAGTTTTGGCAAATAACCGCCCAAGAGAGTGGGATCTAATCAGTTTATTTTCAACGGTAATTTTCTGGGCAACGCTTTATTTATTGCAACGAACTGCGCGTAGATTGTCAACACCGCTTGTTATTGATGATACAAGATTAGCTACGGGAAAAAGAAGATTAACAGTAATGGATTATTTGCCAGGGTTTGGCCTTTTGGCAGTTATTTTAGTTTGTTTTTATTTCTTACTCAAACAAGGCGTTTTAATCGGTATAAATTTGGTTTGGATTAGTCTGATATCCATCGTTGTTTTTGTTCAAAATTCACGAGTTGCTGAACGTTTTACAGCACCTATGTCGTGGCTATTCAAGAGCATTGTTATTTCTCCGCTGTTGCTTTTCTTAGGCATTTCTGTGCAAGCAGTTGATATAAATGGAATGGAATTCTTATTTGCATTATCTCTGTTTTCTTTGATGCTTGCTTCATTCCTGGCTATGGAGTTCCAAAAATACAGCGAAGCACCTTCAGAACAAAAAAAAGACTTTAATCCAAAACATTGGCATTGAATCGACAATACGTCTGCATCGAGTAACTATATTAATTAGCTATGCTGCCTTAGTGGTTTATCTATATCTGACAGGAAGTTTGAGAACAAATTGGGCCATGATGCTTGTATCACTCATTAGCTTTTTACAAATGTTTTTGCTTTATCGAATTTCATTAGGAATGAAACCAAATTACACTTTAATCAAAGCAAGTGCTTATATGCAAATGCTTAGCTTTGTTTACCTGTTCATTTTCAATACAATTCTTATATAAGGAGATACTATGAAACCAAAAATTGGCGATATCGCACCCGATTTTGAACTGTTGGACCAGGACGGTGTTTCACATAAACTTTCGGATTATCTGGGTATGCCTGTTGTGCTGTACTTTTATCCAAAAGATAATACACCAGGTTGTACAACTCAGGCTTGTAGTTTTAGAGACAGTTTTGCTAAATATAAGCAAAAGGGGGGGATTACAGTTCTTGGGTCAGCAAAGACAGTGTCAAGTCACATGCAAAGTTTCAAGAGAAATACGAATTGCCATTCATACTTTTAGCTGATACTGAACATCTCGTGGCAGAAAAATATGGTGTCTGGGTGCTAAAGAAGATGATGGGACGTGAGTACATGGGTATGGAACGCACAACATTTGTCATCGACAAAGATGGCAAAATATTGCATGTTCTGGAGAAAGTTAAACCACAAAACCATGCTGAAGAAGTATTGGCATTGTTTGACTAACAAAAAGAATTGATTGAAATAATAAGTCGCTTACTTAGCTTGCGGTGATGTATGTTTTTACTGCAAGCTAAGGACGATTTTGCCAGATTGCCAAAGGTCTTCAATGTCGTAATAACTGCGAGCATCTTCTGAGAAAAGATGAACGACAACATAGGCATAATCCAAGATGACCCAGTCTTCGTTATTGGCTCCTTCGACGATTGGATTGTAGCCTGTTTCAAGTTTTATTTCTTCATCAATAGCTTTTATCAGGCTACGCAAAAGACGCGGGCTTGGTGCAGTAGCGATGACAAAGCAATCTGTGAAATCGGATACTTCGGAAATATCCAAAATTAAAATATTTTCAGCGAGTTTATCTTCTAAGACATTAACGATTTTTCGCGCAAGTTCAATAGGTTTCAGTGATCACCTCAACAAAAGTTTCATTATTTGTTCTATTTTAGCATTGTTTTGTGAATTGATTTGTAAATTGGCCCACCAGGCTGTAAATGGCTTTCGTACAAAGTTACACAATCAGCAAGTTGCTTGCCGAAATCAGTAAGCAGGTTTTGATTCACCAAAGTGTTGATATCTGTAAAAGTGTCAGTAGTGGAGTAATCTTTTATCCGTGCAAGCGTAATATGTGGGGAAAAACGCTGACGATTTAGGGGGAGTATTGGTTTTAGTGTATTAGTGACACGCTTATAAACAGAAAGCAAAGTGTTATGGTCTTCAATGCCCATCCATAAAATGCGTGGTTTGTGGACATTGGGAAAACAACCAAGGCCTTTAAATTGCAATGTGAAATTATCACTTTGTGCTAGTGATGTATCTAATGCATATATTATGTTTGGAATCAACGAAATGTCTGTATCACCAAGGAAAGAGAGCGTAAGATGCAAATTTTGTGGTTTGGTCCAGTTAAGCGCTCGGTTTTTTTGAAAGGTTTGGATAGCTTTCTCTTAACATAATACAACGCTGGACAATTTCAGCATTTAAAGAAATGGCGACAAATAATCTCTTTTGCTTTTCCATTATATATATTCCAAGCTTATTATCCCACACTTTATTAAATCCAGAATTGTGTGGTATAAAATAGATACCCTGCTGTGTTTGTGATGTAGCAAATAAGTTTTGGGCCAACACCTTTAAAAAGGATCCGAACTTTTTCAGGTAAAGTGATAGACGTAAGTTAGTCAAGACTGAGCCGGAAGGTAGGATCATCCTGCTTATTAGCAGGTTCAAAACCACCCTGCACACGGCATAGCGGGGGGGCTTGCTTTATCAATTTATGAATAAAGGGGCCTAAGAGCCTAATGAAAAAGATATTTATTAGTTTGCTACTTCTGACAATCATTCTTCCGAGCTTGACTGCTTGTGCGTATTTCCATGACGGTAAAATCAGTCAGGATAAATTACCTTGGAAAAAAATCTGGGGAAGTCTTGCAGGAAGTAGATTTTACAAGACGAACATTAAATTGGGAAGAAGTAAACAACGTTTATGAGCTAAAACGCAGTTCTGACCAGGGCTACTTTATGTCTGTTTTTCCTAAAAATGGCCGTAGTATATCTACAAGTAACCTGGTCTTTAGTGACACAAAATTCAGTGTTGAAGCAAAAAAAGGTTACCGGTTCCGATGAAACTAGCTATGGCTTGGTTTGTCGATATCAAGATAAACAAAATTTTTATGGCTTTTCAGTTTCGACAGATGGGTATGCTGGAATATATCGTGTAGAAGATGGCAAAACCAGCCTGTTGTCTGGTGAAAATTATCTTTATACAGAATTAATTGAAATGCATGATGGCGTAAATATGATTGTGGCAATTTGTCAGAATGAATCATTGCGCCTTGAAATTAATGGCGTTGAAGTATTGCGTGCAACTGATGACCGCTTTCAGATTGGTGAAGTAGGTTTTTTTTCTGGAAACAGCACAAGAAGGCAACGCATCTGCTTTATTTAATCATTTTATAGTCGTAAAACCCTAAATGAGAATCTATTTTGATATGGTTGGCTGTAGGCTCAACCAGGCTGAAATTGACCTTTATGCAATGAAGTGCTTAGCAGAAGGTGATTCTCTAGTTAGCAAGGCTGGCGACGCAGACCGTATTATTGTTAACACTTGTTGTGTCACCAAGAAAGCGGCAGCAGATTCCCGCAAGATGGTTCGTAAATATCAACGTGAAACAAATGCAAATGTTGTAGCGATGGGTTGTTGGCCAAGCGCGATGCCAGAAGATGCTTTATCAATCCTGGATGCTGAAGATATTATTTACAATGATGAAAATTTTGCTTACTTGAATATGGAACTATAGATTTATCGGAAGTTAAAGATAAGCCGAAACTAGGTCAACGACAGCGCACGAGGGCATTTGTCAAGGTTCAGGATGGTTGTCTTAATCAATGCGCTTTTGTTTGACAACGATCGCCCGAGGACGGGCGCGAAGCGCGCGACAAGAAGATATAGTTCGATATATCAACAAATTGGAAAAACTTGGGAATAAGGAAATTGTTCTCACAGGTGTGCAACTGGGAAGCTGGGGAGTTGATTTGGGTGAAAGCCTAAGAATAGCTGATTTGATTAAAACAATCTTATCTGAAACTGGAATACCCCGAATTCGTTTGTCATCAATTGAACCATGGGATATTTCAAAAGAATTGATAAACCTTTTTCAAAACGAACGATTATGTAATCATTTGCACATCCCTGTACAAAGTGCATCAGATAAAATATTAAAATCAATGCGGCGTCCATTAACCAGAGAAAAGCTTGAAGATCTGTTTTCAATGATTAATAAATTTGCACCAAACGTTGCCATAACGAGCGATATTTTGCTCGGTTTCCCTGGAGAAGATGAAAATGATTTTAATGAAACATTGTCCTTTATTAGAAATTCAGGAATGAGTGGAGGACATGTCTTTAGCTTTTCATCAATGCCCGGCACTGTGGCTGAAAGGATGGAAGGACAAGTGCAAGCCAGTATCACGAAAGAACGCAATAAAATTGCCAGGGATTTGCTAGATCAACTAAGCTATAAATACAAGCGAAAAAGGTTAAATACAGAAGACAAGGTTTTGTTTGAAAGTAAATTGCGTATAGGAGAGCAGTTCTTTTGGTCTGGCTTGACTATGGATATGCTTAGAGTGTTGGTGCCGAGCGAATTGAATTTGAAGAATTGTATTTATCGAGTAGAATTAGGTAAAATGAACGAAAATGGTCGCTTATTTGGAAAGGTTATAAGCGACTAAGTTTCTACGTATTCTGATGAATAATACTTGACGCAAAAGCAATTCGGGTAGAATTCATTGGTTATAGATTAGATTACTGCATCCTGTCATAGTGTCACAGGATATGAAAGGAAAATTTGAAATGACGAAACGAACTTATCAACCCAAACGACGCCGACGCGTACGTGAGCATGGATTTCGAGCGCGCATGAAAACTGCTGGCGGTCGAGAAGTATTGAAGCGACGCCGCCTGCGTGGTCGCCATAAATTGGCTGCTGTAGCTAATAACCACGTCAAAAGAGTTACCTGGTAGCCCATAAAGAAAAAAAATTTGTGAACAATGTTCCAGAGAGATATCGGATTAAGAGTTCCCAGCAAATACTTGAAATCAAGCGTTTTGGGGATTCTTTTTCTGACTCAAATTTAGTTTTAGTTAAAAAGCGAAATAAAATATGCTACCCCCCCAGATATGCAGTTATAGCCAGTAAAACTGTGGGTGGCGCTGTACAAAGAAATCGGTGTAAAAGAAGATTACGAAACAGGGCTAACGCATATTTAGATAAGATAAAGCCTGACTACGATATACTCTTAATCGCCAGGCAAGCAACATTAAATTGCAGCCCTGCGGAACTTGACAGAACTTTTTACAATTTATTTAAAAAAAGCGAAACTCTTGGAAGCTGAATGAATTCGCACGATGAAAATGTGGTGAAAACATATCCTGACCCACCACTGAAAAACTTGAAACTAAACTTATCGACATTACCACGATATCTCTGCCTGCTCTTTATAAAGGCTTATCAACGTTGGATTTCACCTGGCATCGCTCAAAATTCATGCAAATACTATCCAACATGTTCACATTACGGATACCAGGCAATTTATAAATATGGCGTTATAAAAGGTGGCTGGCTAACCATAAAGCGTCTTGCAAGGTGCAATCCGTTTAGTGATGGTGGAATCGACCCGGTTCCTTAACAAAGGAGATTGATGAAAAACAAATCTTTAAATTAGTATTGCTAGCTGTTATAAGCTTGTTATTACTTTCGGGGGGGTGTGCGGTTGGCCCAATAGCTCAAAGCACGCCTGGATTAAGCGCAAACGATACGCATGTATTCGTGTCTGCACAAAGCAAGGTTTATAAAATTGATTTAGAAACTGGCATGGAAGTGTGGCAATATCCTGTTGATAAAACACGCATGGTAGTTTATGCCCCAGTTTTGCTGGATGGTGAAGATCTAATCTTCGGCGATATGTTCAACAAATTATACAGGTTGAATATTGATAATCCTCAACAAAAAGTATGGGAATTTCTAGATGCAAAAGGATGGTATCAAGCTAAAGTTGCTCAAGCTGATGGCATTATCGTAGCACCTAATACTGATCGCAATGTATATGGAATAAACGCTAATGATGGCACACTGAAATGGACGCATGAAGATAATTTCGCATTTATTTCCGAACCTGTAATTATAGGTGAAACCGTTGTAATAAGTTCGCAGGACCATGAAATTCTATGGTTAGATCTTCAAACCGGAGAAGAAATAGATGCGTTTTCTATGCAGGGTGCGGTCATAGCATCTCCCTTTTATCTTGAAGAGACTGGGTTGATTTATGTAGGCAGCCTTGGAAACGAATTTATTGCCATTGATGCGAATACGCATCAGGTCAAATGGCGTTATGACGGATCGATTGAAAAATTATCGGGTATTTGGGCAAGACCCATCTATCTTCAAGGACAACTGATTTTCAATGATGACCTAGGCAATATCGTATCAGTTGACCCTAAAACTGGCGCGGAAAACTGGGTATTAATAGAACAAGGCAAAATGTTTGCTGGTTTGGTGGCAGTGAATGAAGATAGTTTTCTTGTTGCTGCTGAAAATGGCAGCGTAAGAGCTTTTGATATCAACAGAAAACCACTATTGCAATTTGAAATTGAAAAAGCCACAATCTATACAACGCCAATCGTAACGGATGATCTCATCATCATAGCCCCCCCTATGGGTGCCAAGTATTTACTTTATGCGTACCCCCCCATAGAAATTACTGGCTTGCCACAGTGGACATTCCCACCTGAGAAATAAGGAGATAGAAAATGAACATTTGGGAACTGATTATCGTCCAACCGATGACCAATATTCTTCTCTTTATTACCATGTTGGTGAAGAACTTTGGTGTCGCAATTATTTTATTTACACTTCTAATCAAGTTGCTGACCATCCCATTGACTGCAAAGCAAGTAAAATCGCGTCGTGAAATGGCTGAGCTTCAAAATGACCCCCAATACAAGAAAATCATGGAGAAGTATAAGGATGACCGGGAAAAACTGGCACTTGAACAACAACGTATTTACAAAGAAAAAGGAATAAGTCCCTTTAGTTCTTGTTTGCCACTCCTTTTGCAAATGCCAATTATTTTTGGCCTTTACCAATCGATTATGCGAGCGATGGCGAGCACACCAGTTGAATTGCTAAAACTTGAACGCCTGATTTATCCTTTCCTGGATGTAAGTAAAATCATACCTATCCAAAACCGTTTCTTGTGGATGGATTTAGGGCAACCTGAACGTTTGAACGTTTTTGGTGTTGGTATCCCTGTGTTGGCAATTTTGGTATTCGTCACTTCGTGGTTGCAGAGTAAAGCGATGGCAGCACCTGACGCTGGTGGAGACCCATCCATGGCTGCGACAACAAATAGCATGAATGTAATGATGCCGTTGTTTATGGGTTATTTAGCCTATCAATATTCCGCAGGATTAGCACTTTACTTTGTCATTTCTAACCTTTCAACGATGTTAATCTATGCATTGATGGGTGAAATGAATTTGAAGAATCTTAATCCTTTCAAAAAGGAAAAGACCACTGAGCCAGCCAAAAAAAGTTGTAGATTCAACACTTATAAATAACGGTGAAAACGATATGCCTGAAAAACAATCCGAAAAACACCTGTTAAACCATCTGCGAGATCATCTGCAAAAAGAATGAGACCGAAAAAGAAAAAGGATTAATGGACAAAGATGTTTGAAAGAGAGTGTGAAATGACACAAATAAGGGCATCGCTCGAATCAATCGCACCAACAGTTGATGAAGCGATTCGAAAAGGACTTGAACAATTAAGTCTGACACGTGATGATGTGGATGTGCAAATTTTGGATGAAGGGAAAAAGGGTTTCTTCAGATTTGCGTCCCGGCAAGCGCGTGTGAAACTTTTGGTAAAACCAAAGGATTCGCAATTAAACTTTGCTGCCGAAGCATTATCCGAAAAGACAGAAACTATTTATGAGAATAACCATGTTGTTCAAACCTTACAAAAAAATATTCGATATTATTAAACTTGATGTGGAACTCGAAACTACCATTGAAGACCAGGAAGATGGACGTATCCCCGTAACAAAAATCAACATTGAAGGCGATAACCTGAAATTTTTAGTTGGCAGGAAAGCGGAAGTACTCAATTCACTGCAATATATTCTGAGTTTAATTGCCAGCCATAAGGAGAATCAATGGGTTCCTGTACAGTTGGATATTCAAAACTATCGCGGAAAACGTGAAAAAGCCATCCAGAAAATGGCACGACGAATGGCTGAACAAGTTATCGAAACTGGTAAAAGACAATCTTTGGAACCTATGGGCCCGAGTGAACGTCGAATGGTTCATATCGCTTTGCGTAAAAATGACCAGGTATACACGGAATCGGTTGGCGAAGAACCATATCGAAAAATTGTTATTTATCCAAAAAGATAAGGTGATAAGACATGCGCGCTTTAGACATCATCTCCAAAAACGTGACCGTTTAGAACTATCTAAAGATGAAATTACATTTCTGATTGATGGATACACGCGCGACGAAATTCCTGATTACCAAATGGCTGCCTGGGCGATGGCAGTCTTACTTAATGGCATGACACACGAAGAGACTGCGCATCTGACGAATACGATGGCAAACTCTGGCGATGTTCTCAATCTTGCTGAGTTAAATTCAATTATTGTCGATAAACATTCAACTGGTGGCGTGGGTGATAAAACCACGCTTAGCATTGCTCCGATGGTTGCTGCTTGCGGACTGGCAGTTGGAAAAATGTCAGGTCGTGGACTTGGCTATAGTGGTGGCACAATTGATAAGTTGGAATCCATTCCTGGATATCGGGCTGAATTATCCACTGAAGAGTTTATTTCTCAACTAAAGGATATAGGTATTGTTTTAGCGGGTCAAAGTCTTGATTTGGCACCTGCTGATGGAAAGCTTTACGCTTTACGTGATGTCACTGGAACAGTTCCTTCCATTCCCTTGATTGCGTCATCAATAATGAGTAAGAAAATTGCTGCGGGTGCTGAGGCGATTGTCTTAGATGTAAAAGTTGGCGAAGGCGCGTTCATGAAGACTTTTGAAGATGCACGTGAGTTAGCTAAAGTCATGGTAAACATAGGTAAATTGAGTAATAGACGCGTTATTGCCTTGCTTAGTCCCATGGATCAGCCATTGGGTATGGCTGTTGGAAACGCACTTGAATTGAAAGAAGCCGTTCTCACCTTGCGGGGGGGAAAAGGACCCGAAGATTATCACGAACATTGTTTGAACATAGCATCGTATATGTTATTGCTGGGTAAAAAGCAAATTCGTTAGAAGAAGCCAGAATTATGGCACAAAAAAAGCATTAACGATGGAACTGCTTTTGAAAAATTTCGTCAGTTTGTTGCTGCACAAGGTGGTGACCTTGCCTGTATTGATAATCTTGATTTGCTGGCTAAAGCAGAAAACATTTTGGAGATTACCGCGGAAAGTTCCGGTTATATCGCAGAAGTAAACGCCCAAGACGTTGGTGAAGCCAGTGTTATATTGGGCGGCGGACGGACTAAAAAGGGTGACTTAATCGATCCAGCTGTTGGCGTAATGGTATACGTCAAGATAGGTGACTATGTAGAAAAAGGACAAAAGGTATTTGATGTCCACTATAACAAAGCCGAACTCGTTCAAAACGCGATTGATAAACTAAAGGAATCTATTAAATTCAGTGAACAGCCGGTTCAACCACCACCGCCAAATTTAGGTGTGATTGGAATGTGAAAAACAGACCCGGTTCGCCGGGTTTTTTATTTGAAAACAGGGAAAGTATGTTAAGAGAACGAAAAGATATCAGAAATATAGCTATCATAGCCCATGTTGACCATGGTAAAACAACGCTCGTGGATGCGATGCTAAAACAAGCAAGGATTTTCGTGAAAATCAGCAAGTTGAAGACCGCGTTATGGATTCTAATGAATTGGAACGCGAAAGGGGGGGTATCACAATTTTAGCCAAAAACACGTCTATCGTTGTGCCAGATCCGCAAAGTGGAGATATGATCCGTATTAATATTGTTGATACACCTGGACATGCTGATTTTGGTGGCGAAGTAGAACGAATTATGAACATGGTCGATGGTGCGTTGTTAATTATTGATTCAGTGGAAGGCCCCCCCAAACCACAAACCAGATTCGTTTTGAAGCAAGCTATTGAAAAGAAAATTCCAACAATTGTGGTTATCAATAAACTCGAAAGGCGTGATGCTGATCCCAAAAACGCGTTGGATAAGACATTTGATTTGTTTGTTGAATTGAATGCTGATAACAATCTCCTGGATTTCCCTATTGTTTATGCAGATGGTCTACAGGGCAAAGCAGGCTATGATGAACATTTGAATGATAACTTGCAGCCATTGTTTGAAACAATCATAAGAAGAATTCCTGGACCTATGATTGAAGAAGATACACCATTCCAAATGCTGGTCACTAATCTTGGATATGATGAGTATAGCGGTGTAACAGCAACAGGACGTATTCATGCTGGGACTATTAAATCCGGTGAACAAATCTCACGCATTAAACTGGATGGCAGCGTTGAGAAGACCATGGCTAAATATCTGTTTGCTTATATTGGACTTGAACGCGTTTCCATAAAAGAAGCTAAGGCTGGTGATATCATCACCATTGCTGGTTTGAAAGAAATACAAATTGGCGAAACTTTAACTAACCCTGAGTATACAGTTGCATTGCCTTCAATTGAAGTACAAAACCAACAGTTAGAATGAGTTTCGGAGTAAACACATCTCCTTTTGCCGGACGGGAAGGGAAGTATTCGACCAGCCGAAAAATCTGGGAACGCTTACAGGAAGAAACCAAGACAAACATTGCTTTGAGGGTTTCGCAGACAGAGCAAAAAGACGTGTTTTCTGTGTCTGGACGTGGCGAGTTGCATCTTTGCATTCTTATTGAAACAATGCGCAGAGAAGGCTACGAATTTCAGGTTAGTCGACCTGAGGCTATCATCATTACTGAAGAAGATGGAACAAAAACGGAACCCTTTGAAGAGCTTCATGTTGATGTGAACCCTGATTTCGTTGGTGTTGTTATCGAAAGTCTTGGCAGCCGGCACGGGCGTATGGAGGAAATGTCAAATAACCCTGATGGAACCGTGCATTTACGTTTTACAATACCCACCCGTGGTTTGCTGGGATATCGCTATCGGTTTTTGAATATGACCCACGGACAAGGAATTATGAACAGCTTTTATATCGGCAATTGCCCATTGGAAGGTTCTTTTGAAACGCGTGACAGTGGATCAATTATCGCTATTGAAGAAGGTGTTACAACAACATACGGTCTAAAAAAAACGCTGAACAAAGGGGTATCCTGTTTGTTCAGCCAGGTGTTGAAGTATATGAAGGAATGATTGTCGGTGAAACAGGCCGGCCACAGGATCTGGCAATTAATGTAGTAAAGAAAAAAACATCTTACGAACATGCGACAGTCCATTCGCGATATTGACGAAAGACTGAAAGTTCCCAGAGAAATGAGTTTGGACGAACTCGTTGAATATCTTTCAGAAGATGAACTTTTGGAAGTAACACCGAAAAATTTACGTCTTCGAAAAAGAATTCTTAATACGCATGACAGACTTCGTTACCAAAAACGGGTGAAGATAGTGAGCTGTAATGGACTCATTTTTGTTACTGTTCCTAAAAACACTAGATTGGCAGTAAACTGGTGCTTAGTTTATACTTCCTAATGGTTATATTCTAACGAACCACCTTGTGGATAGGAAACAAACATCATGTCAAAACTAAAAACAAATGCATTGACAGGAAAAAGGTCGTTATTTTTAGCTATAAATGGTCTGACATATTTGGGTATAACTGTATACCAATGGTACTGCTATTTTAGTTTACGTTCATTTTGAAGACCCAAAATCACCTTGGCTGGTGCTTTTCTTTATCCCACTTGTTTTTGGCATAATATATATTCTGTTAGCGGTATTAAATCAAAAGAAAGTAAATGCTATCCAAAAGTTTCTTGACAGTATTAGTAGAAATCGAAAAGTAATAACAATAATTGTATTCTTTGTTTCAACAGTAACAATATATATCATTAGCCATCTCGTAAAACTAGATGACGCATTAATAAATGTCGGCATGAGTGGTGTCGGATTGCTTTTATATAGCATGGTTCTGATACTCTTGTTTTTTATATTATTTAAGGGGGGGAACGGTCAAGCCGTTTCATCGACAATCGATTTCTTTCAATAACACTTTTGGTTATTGCCATAACTTGGTTAATCATTTCGATCACCAAGTTTGGGCTTGAACCAGACGTGGCTTATTGGAATGTTGCCGCTGTACCAGTTTTATGGTTCGTCTTAATATTTGTTTTATGTGTCATATTGTTACTCAGCAACCATTTTGATTGGATAAGCAATAAACTTAGTTGGTTTTCCACTTCTAAAGGTGAAAAACTTCTAGAGATAATCATTATTATTGCAATATGGGCTGTAGCCTCTTTCATATGGATAAAAGCCCCCCCATATTCAAACAGCTACTTTTTAACTGCACCACAGGCACCTGACGGACACTATTGGCCAAGCAGTGATGCCAGGCTGATGGATTTAGGAGGACAATACTTAATCATTGGCGGGAAACTTGAAACGCCATATTTTTCAGAAAAGCCTTTTTATGGACTTTTTCTTGGGATTTTGCATTTTCTATTTGGACAAAACTACGAAATAATCACGAACGTGCAAATAATTATTCTTGCGCTTTTTCCGGTTTTTATCTATTTATTAGGGAAGGCGTTTTCTAATCGAATTCTTGGAATAGGACTTGCCATTTTTGCTGTTTCGAAGGAATTGAATGCTATTTTTCGACTTATAAAATTTCAGTTTCTAACTCAAGATTGATGATGACTGAGTTTCCAACAGCTCTTGTTTTGGTCATACTGGCTTATGTCATGGTTAAATGGTTTAAAAATAAGAGTTCAGACAAGAAATACCCAGTCCTGGCGGGAATTCTTTTAGGCATAGCCATTTTTACCCGCACGAACAATGTAATTGTTTTATTCGCAGTAATTGCTTTTGTAATTATTGTTATGCGAAAGAACATTAAAATCGGATTCAGACAGGTTGGAATTCTTTTGATTGCTGTCTTAATCGTAATTGGTCCGTGGATTATATACAATCAGATAAATTATGGCAGAGATCCTTTAACCTGGAAAATCCAGGAAGCCATTAAAAACCGGTTTTTTTAAATCAAATACCAGAGGTTTCAATGAAATAGACCTTGGCTCAAAAACTGTTCAAGTTGAAATACAACCAAGATATCTGGAATCTCATTCAAATCAGAGCATTTCGAGTTTAAATGCTTATGATTTTAACTATCCTGTAAATAGTTTTGTTTTCAATAATTACAATCAGAATTATAACGACCAAGCACAGACTGAAAATACTGATTTCTACAAAAGCAAAACTTCAATAGTAGTTGGGCATCTTTTAAATAATCAAATTAAATCGTTATTTGTATTACCCTTTCAAATTTATCCTGCCAGACTTACCTACGTTTTAGACCAGGAATATTGGCAAGAACCAGTGACATGGAATGGGAATATGCCTGCTGAAGGCATTATTGCTTTCGTTGTAAATCTTATTATTTTATCGTTTGGATTGGCTTTTGCATGGCGACATTTTGGATGGACTGGTTTGATACCTTTAATAATCCAAGTTTCTTACCATCTATCAAATGCGCTTGTGCGCACATCTGGAAGTCGATATCTCGTTGCGGTTGATTGGGTCGTTTATTTTTATTTCTTGCTTGGTATATGGTTTTTACTTCAGGCAGTAAACTTAATTCCAAAAGTAAATCCTAATATTCAAAAAGAACAGACTGGTTATAAAAATCAATTTTGGATAGTTCTCGTTATAGGAGTAGTAATCGGGCTGTTATTGCCGGTATTAAACATAACTTTTCCAGTCAGATATACAAATGAGACGAAAGAACAGGTCTTTGAACGATTGCCTATAAGCAGGATAGAAGAAGAAACTGAATTTAACTTAGAGCATATACAAAGTTATTATGAATCACCAAATTCATTTTTCTTGTATGGGCGAGAACTCTATCCGGAACATGGTGAAAACACAGAAATACCAGCCGGATGGGCTGTCACTTTTACCTTATTGACCCCCCCTGATCAACATCAAATCATATTGCCTTACAATAGAGAAGTTACTGAATTAATTCCAGCAGGCGAAGATTTTATTGTTTTTGGATGCAAAGACCCTAAAAATGATATGTTAATTGCTCATTTAGGCTACTTTGTTCAATCGGATCGGTTTATTTTATCGACATCAATCGAAATAGACGAAACATGTGAATAATTCACATGTGGGAAAAATAAATGTATATCATCTAAAATGCTATAATGTGCTTATGAAATTAGATTACACACAAACAAAACCAAATAAAACGATAGATATGAACCTGAATTTATTCAAAAAGGGCAGTCATGACTGGCTGGTGATTTTCATATTTATCATAATGGGTTCACTTATAGGATATGGCATAAGTTTATCCAAGACACCGCTTTATGAAGCTACAGCGTTGGTAACATCTAATATGCATTTAAATCCTGCTGGTCCTGTGAACGAGTTTATGCTAGACGCTCAAATAAACCATATTGGCGATTTATACTTTAATAAAACTGTAGTCCAAAAACTGCTTGAAACCGAAAACGAAAAAGGCCTAAACATAAGTTATGATGAACTAAAAAAACATAGCTAGCGTTGAAAGAAGAATGTTAAGCTCATTAATAAAGGTTCGTCATGCTGACCCAGCGATTGCCTCTCAAATTGCGAGCGATTGGGCTGAAATTTTATATAAAACTTTGCAAGATGCATATCCATATGCGGTGAAAGTATCCATCGCAAAAAAAATAAACTACTCCTGCTTGAAAAATGTGCAAGTGCCAAACCCTCTGAAAATAACGATTGGAAACAAGTTTGTGAATGGATAAACGAAGACGATATAGAACAATCTATTTCAGAAGCAGAAGATATAATTATAAATAACAGCGATAAGACCTTTGGGCTGAGTGATTATTTAAATATCAGTCAATGGCAGCCAGCTGAAATACCAACTAAACCGATAAGTTATCATCGTGGATCGATGGTCTTTGCGGGTGGTGTTATAGGTTTTATTCTCGCAATGGTATTTTTTGTGCTCAGGAATAAAAAGCATGATTAAAGAGAAATTTGCAAACATTTGCTCCAGAATAAGTTCTTTGATGTTTGCCGCAATGTTTTTATTTCTTCCGTTTACTAGTTTTCCATTAATATCTAAATTGTTTGGTGGGGCGTCTGTCGCACCGCTGTCGGTCTTACCTGCCTTTATTTTGGTGATTCTGCTTGTTTTACCTAATGTAATAAGACGACAATATTTTTCAATACAATTCAAGCCATTATTGTTATTCTTCCTTTTCTCAATACTGAGTACTTTCCTTGTGTTCTTTAGGGATACACCTAGTTTTCGCGACACACATTTTTTTAAAGAATGCGTTGGAAAGTGTTGTTACACTGTTAATAGGTTTTTCTTTCTATTACCTATGTTCACACTTTTTGACATCTGAGGAAAAGATAAAAAAAATATTTTGAAATGGATGAATATTGGTGCTTTTGTCCTAATTGCATTTTCCTTTCTTCAAATTTTGTATATTAGAACGCCGCTTGATGATTATCCTGCTTGGTTGAGAAAACTCACATATTTAATTTCATCTGTAGGGATGGTTTTTCCCAGACGGATAAGCGGTTTGGCTTTTGAACCTAGTTGGTTAGCCCACCAGCTAAATATCATCTATTTGCCAGTCTGGTTAGGTTTTAGTTTAAAAAGCTATAGCATTTATAAAACCAGAATATTAAAAAGAATAACAATTGAAAACATCCTTTTACTCTGTGGAATATTAATGTTATTTTTGAGTTTTTCGAAAATTGGCTGGATTACATTTGGAATTTTAATTGTTTATATCTTAATCAGAGTAGTGCGTTGCATTTATTATAAAACTGTTCAAAGACTTGAAACTAAACAGAATAAAAAGTTACAAAAGCGCAAAGTTTCATTTTGAAAATGTTTACTTGGTTAATTGTTCTCCTTATTTCGATTATTATGGCTGTCATCGCAGCAAAGGTTATGGCATGGCTGGACCCTAAAAGAGCCGCGGATCTACTTAACTTTAAAGCATTGAGAGAAAGAGGTTTATATAGCTGGGCTAATCTTCTGAGAATAGCTGAAAGATTAGTTTATTGGACAATAGGATTTAGAACTTTCCAACTTCATCCCTGGTTTGGCGTTGGCTTGGGAGCAGTTGGTTATTATTTTGCCAGTACCATCCCGGCTTTTGGCTATAAACTACCTGATTTAGTGCATATCTTCAATTACGAAAGTTTCATTCCTAATGCAAAAAAAATATTTGGGTGCGATTGTTGAGTGAAACCGGCATAATAGGTACAGCTTTCTTTATCTCATGGATCTATCTTCAATGGAAAGCTTCTGTTGAACTTGATAATAAAAAAAACATTCTGTTTTTTTATCAGGCGTTTGGACTTGTTGGTAAATTGTCTGTTATTGCTTTTATTTTTGAAGGATTTAGCATGGATACATTTGGATTGCCGTATTACTGGGTCGCGTTTGGCTTGGTAGTAGCAGCGTGGCGTATCTTAAAGAATACTCAACTTGATGAGATTAGTGTGGTTGATGAAAATCCTATTGCACAAATAGATTAAACCGTAATTGATTAGCGTATCATTGTTTCTAAAACTTCATATAAAGTATTGCGCCAAGGCGTGTCAACTTTGAAGATATTGTAAAAATCAGAGAGCGCTTTTTCTTTGTATTTTCGGTCTGCAGATAGCGTTCTTTCATGAATGCCAGAATCTGTTAAATGTCGGGTGATTGCTCTGATTGTTTCATCACTTAGTGGAGTTTTGTTCTTCCAAAGTTCTTTCATTTCCGGCAAAGTATTAAGACCTGAAATAATGGGATAAGTCTTTTTCTTGGTCATAATGTCGGTGCTGGTAGATTTACCTGTGATATTGGAGTTGCCCCCCCAAATTCCCAAATAATCATCCTGGATTTGGAATGCAATTCCGATATTAGTGCCGACTGCGCGTAGCAAAGATAGTGTTTCGACTGGTACGGTTGAAATTAAACCCGCCATCTCAAAAGCGAGAGAAAACAAGCGCGATGTTTTATGGCGAATCATTTCAAGATATTGTTCAAGTGAAATAATATCTTCTTGTTCGTAAAGCATATCCAGGTATTGACCACGCATGACATCAAGGCCTGCTCCTGTGAAAGCCCGATTAAGTTGAGTTAGTTGATGATCCTCAAAAGTATTGTTATCTTGGTTTAATATAGCGAAAGCAGCATAGGCCAAAAAAAATCACCGGTGTTAATTGCTTGTTCAAAACCATATTCTGTAGTCCAAAGGGCAGGGCGACCCTGGCGGAATTGTCCTTTATCCTGAATGTCATCATGAACCAAAGTGAAATTATGAAAAACTTCCAAGGCGATCGCAGAATTTATCCCATCTTCAAAAGTTTTTCCAAATGCCATCGTTGCCAAAAGGTGAATGATTGGACGTAAGCGCTTGCCACGTTGTGCTAACGGGTCATGCCAACCAAAATGATAACGAATCATATCATTTAAACCTTGATTTTCAGTCCCAACAAGATTCATTAAGCGTTCTTCAAGGGCGTGCTCGAATTTGTTTCGAATCTCATCTAACATGGTTTATTCCTTTACATCAATTTTGGAGAATGAAATATCAGAAATATTATGACAGCCAGTATTGAACATAGAGATTTTTAGTTCAAGCATGATGCGTTCGATAAGTTGATGTAGTGCATCAGAACCAGCATTAGCAGCTTTAATAAAAGGCAATGCCATTCCAGCCAAATTAGCTCCTAGCGCTAGCGATTTGAAGACATCTAGTCCAGAGCGCAAACCACCGGAAGCGATGATGGGACATTCAATTTCATTTTTCGGTAGTCCAGAAGGCAGTCAACAGTCGGAATACCCCCCCAATTACCAAATGATTTGGCCAAATCTTTTAAATCTTCGTCGGTTTGTCGTTCAGCTTCGACAAGTGCCCATGACGTTCCACCTAGCCCAGCGCAGTCAATGCCTGCTACACCGACATCAATTAGGGTTTTAGCTAAGTTTGCGTTGATCCCGCATCCAACTTCTTTGATAAACACAGGAGTTTCAATTTGTTTACAAAGTGCTTCAATCTTTGGAAGCAGACCTGAAAAATTCGTGTTGCCTTCAGGTTGTAAAGCTTCCTGGAGAGGGTTTAAGTGAAAAACAAGGCATCGGCTTCAATCATATCGATGGCACGTTGAATCTCATTTAGTCCATATCCATAATTGAGCTGCACAGCGCCAAGATTAGCGAAAAGGAAAATATTTGGGGCATATTTGCGAATCTTGAAGCTAGCAGAAAGAGATTCATCTTCTATTGCGGCACGTTGCGAACCAAGTCCCATAGCAATTTGATGATGTTCTGCCATTTCCGCCAATATTGCGTTAAATTTTTCACCTTTAGGACTGCCACCTGTCATCGATGAAATCAATAAGGGTGCATTCAAATATTTGCCTAAAAATGACGTTGAGATGTCAATTTTTGTGAAATCAATTTCTGGTAAAGCTTGATGTATGATATCAATTCGTTCAAAACCAGCACTGACACTTGATTCAATGTCTTTTCTAGACATATTTCTAGATGTTCTTCTTTTCTTTTGCTAATTTTGCTAACTTTTTTTTCATATTTTCGTGTTATCATCTATGATATCTTAAAACAAGATAATATGAAAAGAAACACTGTAAGGAGTTTGTAAAGGATGACAACTGAGAAAACTTTCGAATTGGTAAAAGAAGTCGTAATCGACGTTTTGAAAATCGATGGGGACACAATTACAATGGAAACCCGTTTCATTGAAGACTTAAAAGCTGACTCAATGGATCAATTCTTTTTGATTGATGGTTTCTGTGAAAAGTTTGATATAGACATTGACGATGAAGCAGCGCGCGCAATCCAAACTGTGGGAGATGCCGTAGAAGCAATTGACAAAGCAATTGCCAAATAACATTAATTTTTACATCATAAACAGTATCAGCTGGCGAATAGCCAGCTGTGCATTTAACAACCATTAATTAGCTGAGAAATACCTTTCAAATTACGAGCTATTCGCACACCTGCATTTGACAAATCTTCAATTTTTCTTTGAGCGTTATGCTGAGAGTCGAAAATACAAATTTCAGTATGACCAATAATCTTATTTGTGTTAATTCCTACACCTGCGACGTAGGCGTATACTGGCTTCGTTATTGATTCAAGGATATGCGTGGCAGCCAAACTCTCCTGAATATAGCCAGGCTGACCGATAATGAGAATGCTATCGGTGTGCGCATCCATTTCAAACAAGTCAAGGCAATCTACAAAACTTGTTCCTGAAAGGCAATCTTCACCTAATCCGATAACAGAACTAATACCGATATCGTTTTATAGAGCTCCATTAAAACATCATAGCATAGCGAACCTGCACGAGATATAACGCCTAGATTCCCTTCAATAGCAAAATCAACGGGAAAAACACCTGCCAAGGCCTTTCCAGGGGGGGTGAAAACACCTAAAGCGTTAGGACCAATCAAAATGGCATCTTTATTTTGCAAACTGCTTTTTATAAAGGCGATATCTTTCATGGGAACATGAGCAGAGATACAAATGATGTTTTTAATGCCTGAATCTAAAGCTTCAAAACAAGCATCTGTGGCTGAATATGCGGGAACAAAAATGACGGTCGTATCGGCATCGGTACTTTGCACGCATTCATGAACGGTATCAAACAAGGGAATTTTGCCATTGAGCGTCCATTCGCCACCGTGTGATGGGGGCAATACCACCAACAACGTTATTGCCATAATCGTGCATGCGTTTAGCGAAGAATGAACCAGCTTTACCGTTAATCCCTTGTATGATAATTCGTGAGTTTTGGTCGATGAGAATGGACATTTTATTCCTCAAGAACCTCTTTTAACTTTTGGACAGCGTCATCTAAGGTTTCAAATAAACTAAGATTCTCCTGACCTGTTAATATTTTATTCACTTCAACACATTGCGAACCTTTTAAACGCACCACAAAAGGAATAGGAGACAATGTGTTTTGATGAGTTCTGTTTATTCCCTGGGCAATAGAACAACAGTCATCCATATTGCTAACAATGTTAAGAAAAACAGTTTCAACAGATGGATCTTCTTGAACCAGTTGGCAAGCAGCTGAAATACTGGAAACCGTGGCATTGTGATCAAGAATTAGAACTAGTGCAGGGTTTAATCCATGTTGTGCAAGTTCATCCAGCGTCGCGCTGGCAAGGCCCTGGCTGTTTGAGATGACAGCAATATTTCCATCAAGGCGAACTAATTTATGACCAAATTTGCGGGCTTCAGCCTGAGCGAAGCTTGTGATAGCAGGGTCTAAAAAAAACCGGCGAATTCCCGTTGACGAAACAGGGCGTTATCATCGATCACAAGTTTACAATCAATGACAACAGCATGTCCTTCTTCATTGAAAACCATCGAATTAATTTCTGCCAGAGTTGCATCGTAATTATTAAAAACATGCCATAATTTGAGAGCTGTTTGTTCAATGATTTTCCATTTATAAGGAGCTATTTTAAGATTGGCACATGCTTGTCGGACTTGAAATGCTTGCAAACCGAGTAAAGGGTTAATTGTCTGTATAAAACTGTTTGATGAAGATAATGGTGCATTGTCCTCAAGGCTGATACCGCCTTCAACGGATAGAACGAAGCTTGGATCACCTGAAGTAGTATCGTAGCGTATTCCGATAAAGAGCTCATTTTCGACTTTGATTGCTTTTTCAACCAAAATCTGTTGAATGGAAATTCCTTTGAGTTTGATGTTGAAAATATCACCAGCTGCACTTTCAGTTTCAGCATCATTACGAGTCAGCCTTATGCCGCCAGCTTTGCCACGACCGCTAATTAAAGATTGAGCTTTAAGAATGACAGGATAGCCAATTTCTGATGCAGCTTGTTTGGCTTGAACAGGGCTGGAACTTAAAAAGGACGCTGGCAGGGGGGGAATACCTTCGCGCTTAAAAATGGCTTTTGTTTGAAACTCGTGTAATTTCATTGTTGCAAAAACTAAAGCTAAAGATAGTAAAAATATAACACAAAGTCCTGATTTTATTCAGGACTTTGTGATTAAGGTAAATTAGAAACTGCGTAGGAATTCGTCAAGTGCAGATCTGGAAATACGATAAGCACTACCGATTTTAACTGCCTTTAAAGTACCGGATTCAATGGTTGAAATGACATCATCAACTGAAACATTCAGATATTGAGCAACATTTTCTGGGGTGAGCATCTCGGGCAAGGAAGTACCTTGTTGTCCCTGAGCAGGTGCCTGTCCCTGAGTGGGTTGTTGGCTTGGTGTTTGTCCCTGGAAGCCAGCAAGTGAACCAGCTAAAATTTGACCTACGCCCATACCGGCACCTATGCCGGCAGTTAAGCCAGCGCCACCGGACGGGTTTTGAGCGGCATCGCGCATAGCATCGGCAGCTTGCAGTTGCATATAAGTTTGCATATCCAGCATACCCATATCGCGCAATTCAGCAGCAGATTTATCCGACGGTTTAAGGTTGCCAATGTAGAAGGTTTAAGATTTAGACCCAAAGCCAAGAAGTCATCTTGAGCTTTTGCCCTTACTGCAGCACTAAGTTCATCGGTCAAACCAATGAGATCAAGGACATTTTTCTTGGCAGTTGTTTCGCCAAGCACATCCTGGAGTTTTGAAAGCAACATGGTCCGTAGACGATTTTCAATATCCTGTGTGCGATATGCGTGCAGCTGACCAACGACCTGGGTAACGAATTGCTGTGGATCGGCGACCTGGAAGCTATAGCTGCCAAAGCCCTGTAAAAGCGCGACCCCAAGTCCAACACCTGTATTGCGAACGATAATGGGTTGGGGGGGTGCCCCATTTTCGGTCTGCGAATTCACGCATTGAAACAAAATACACTTCTGCAGTGAATGGCGTTCTGTCACTAAAGAGTTTGCCAATCAAACCTGTGAGAATGGGGGGGATGTTCGCAGTGGTTATAGTGTGGCGACCAGGACCAAGCACATCCAGCGCACGACCATCACGGAAGAAGACTGCCGCCTGGGATTCGCGAACAATTACTTGTGAACCAATTCGTAAATCAGCAACACCTGTTTCAGGAAATCGTTTAACGATTTCATCCACCATCTCGCGTGGATATTCAACAACATCAAAAACTCTTGCCATCAAAGACCTCCTAAGATTTATTGAATAACGATGCCCTTCATGATATCGGAGCGTTTGTTAAAGGCGTCGATAGCTTCCTGGGCATGATTGATTAGATTTCTAATTGCTGCAGCTTGACCATCAGTGCCGATGGAAGCTTCAACATTGTCAATAGCACTGGCGATTTCGGTATTCTTGTCCAGTAACATGGCATCGTATTGATATACTGTTTCGAGTTCTGCTTCTCTGATGCGAATGGCATCGAAAAGACCAGCATAGCCGTATGATGCAGTGCGGACCCGGTCGATAAATTGACGAAGTTTAATAGCTGCATTTTCCAGTTCGCCAACAGCGCCTAATTCACCTTCAGAGATGAGTTGGCGTTGCACACCAGAAATGCGTTGATATTGGACTTCGTATTCTCTTGCAATCGTTTCGCGCAAGAGTTTGTCGGACTTTCGACGGTCGTTAAGGGCAATGTAACCTTTGAAACCAGGAATCTTAGCGATAAGTTTTTCCAGTCCACCTTTGTACTCATTTAGTTTGTTGAGAATATCAGTCATTGTTCTCCTTCTTAATAGAAATAGCGTTTACTTGATTATATGATAATCTTTTGAAATAGGGATATACTAAAGATTATCTACTGTCTTTTATCGACTGATTTTTATTATAATTGATTAATGCAATTTTTGAATGGAGTTTTTTTATGCGTCGTGGCACAAATAATCCGTGGGGGGGCCATTAGAATATATTCTTCTAATTATTTT
>JMBV01000081.1_pt1 | contig 36205 bp, 42 predicted proteins | sample 616531 | NCBI WGS metagenome assembly JMBV01 (sample SAMN02727904, study PRJNA239997) | anaerobic digester metagenome | biome: anaerobic digester; isolation source: mesophilic anaerobic digester inoculated with municipal waste water sludge... | place: Germany: Bielefeld University, CeBiTec ...
GGTAGATGTTTTATATTAATCATCTCATAAATCAAAGTGGATAACACATAGATATGAAAAAAAAGTCTACCTTTGTAAAATAAAGTTGGAGAAGTATTAGGTGTACCTTCCCGCATATTAGGTTATAAAACAATTTATTAGAATATGTACAATTGGTTTGAGTGTAAGATAAAATACGACAAAATGCTGGAAACCGGCATGCAAAAAAACAGTAACAGAACCCTATTTAGTAGATGCTTTATCGTTTACTGAAGCGGAGGCGAGAATAATTGAAGAGATGAAGCCTTTTATTTCGGGAGAGTTTTCTGTCTCAGATATCAAACGAGTGAAGTATACCGACTCGTTCTTCAATGAAACGGGTGACCGCTACTACAAGGCGAAGTTGTATTTCATTACGCTCGACGAGAAAAGCGGATCGGAGAAAAAAACAGCTGTCAACATGCTGGTGCAGGCTTCTACGCTGAGAGAAACCGTTGATATAGTGGAGACGGAAATGAAAAAGACAATGATTGATTACGATATCGCATCGGTCGCGGAGACAGCAATTGTTGATGTTTTTCCCTATTCCGCCGGACCCCAAAAAGAGAAGTTGGAATGAGTATTAAAACCCATATAAATGAATTGCGAAAGGCAATTATGCCGGAAGTGAAGATAGTGGCGGTTTCAAAATTTCATTCCGCCAGTACTGTCCGGGAAGCTTACGATGAAGGACAGAGGGCCTTCGGCGAGAGCCGTGTGCAGGAACTGGTTGTAAAACAAGAGCAGCTGCCGCGTGATATTGAGTGGCATTTTATCGGCAACCTGCAACGCAACAAAGTAAAACAGATTGCCCCCTTTATCTCGCTTATTCACAGCTTAGACAGTGAACGGCTGATGCTTGAGATTGAGAAGCAGGGAGCTCTTAATAACCGTGTTATTCCATGTCTGCTTCAGATCCATATTGCCGAAGAGGAGACCAAATCGGGCTTTTCACCCGGTGAATGTCGGCAGTTTCTGGCGAATGGTAAATGGAAAGAGTGTACTCATGTTCGTCTTAAAGGACTTATGGGGGGGATGGCTACATATACTGACGACAAAGATCAGATTCGCAGGGAATTTCAGCAGTTGAAATCACTTTTTGAAGAGATTAAAGCCGGTTATTTTTCAAATGATCCGGAGTTTAATGAACTGTCGATGGGGGGGATGTCGGGCGATTACCCGATTGCCATTGAAGAGGGCAGTACGATGATACGACTGGGTACCCTCATTTTTGGAGAACGTTAGGTGTGAAGGGTGCCCCCCCGGCGTTACTTTGATGCCGCCTAAAATTAATTTCCCGTACAGCATATCGATTTTATCGATAAAAATACCTAATTTTGTTTATTAGTAAATTTTTGAAAAACATCCGTTGAGTACATGGTCAATTTAGAAACAACTTTTGCGGGATTGCATCTTAAGAATCCTCTGATAGCTGCCAGCAGTGGGCTTACAAATTCACTGAAGAAGATTAAAGAACTCGAGAGTGCTGGAATAGGTGCCATTGTGTTGAAGTCGCTGTTTGAAGAGCAGATAGAGAGCCATTCCGAGAAACTTGCCCAGATAACCGATTATCCTGAGGCTGCAGATTATATCAATGCTTATGTGGAGATGAACCACATGGATAAGTATCTGGATCTTATACGTTCTGCCAAGTCTGAGTGTAATGTGCCGGTAATTGCCAGTATTAATTGTTACAAGCTGTCACGATGGACAGAGTTTGCCAAAACCATTCAGGATGCAGGTGCTGATGCACTGGAGCTAAATGTTTTTGTCATCAACGCCGGTGAATTTGGTGATACTTATCTGGAAGATTCTTATGTGAATATTGTCAAAGAGTTGAAGAAAGTGATCAGGATTCCGGTAGTGATAAAGATGGCCAAAAATATCAGCAATTTACCTGGTTTGGCAGGCAAGCTCAAATCGCTTGGAGCAAAAGGAATTGTACTTTTTAACCGTTTCTATCAGCTTGATATAGATGTTAAAAAAATGGAAATCACATCTGGTCCTGTATTTAGTAATCCTTCCGATTTCAGTGATACTCTGAGATGGACTGCAATTGTTTCCGGACGCGTACATGAATTGGATATTGCATGTTCGTACGGTGTGCACTCATGGGAAGATGCCATCAAGGGTATTTTGGCAGGGGGGGCAGGAGGGATACAACTCTGCAGCGTTCTTTACGAACAGGGATTAAACGTGATAGAGAACATGCTCACCTGCATGGAAGAGTGGATGAATCAAAGAAACTTTACAACTATTGATGATTTAAAGGCAAACTGAACTACGCCAATATCAGCAGCCCGTCACTATATGAGCGGGTACAGTTTATGAAGTACTTCTCAAGTTACAAATGACCGGTAACGAACACCACTGAGTAATTAATATACATTTGCCTGTGGACCGGTATGCCAAATGTTTTGAAAGTAACTGATACAACTAAGTCATGAATATACAACAATTAGAATATATTATCGCGGTAGATAATCACCGCCACTTTTCAAAAGCAGCAGAGGCTTCTTTTGTAACTCAGCCAACACTCAGTATGATGATACAGAAACTGGAAGAAGAGCTTGGCGTGAAGATATTCGATCGTTCACAACTTCCGGTACAGCCGACTGAGATTGGGGGGGAGAAGGTTATCAATCAGGCTCGAGTTGCTGTAGCTCAAGTAAATCAGATAAAGGAGATTATTCAGGAAGAAAGAGGTATTGTGAAAGGTGTCTTCAGGTTAGGAATAATTCCCACTGTATCGCCATATCTCCTGCCTAGGCTAATGCAGGTCCATTCTGAAAACAGATTTGATATACGTATAGTAATTTCTGAACTAACAACGGATCAGATACTTAAAGGCCTTTCCAATGATTCGTTGGATGGAGGTATTTTGGCCACCCCCCCGCTGAAAGATCCTGCTATTACGGAGCACCCTATGTACTACGAAAGATTCTTTGCTTATGTATCTCCATTTGAAAAATCGTTATATTCAAAGACTGTTCTTGATGAAGGTGATCTTACGGCTTCAAGACTCTGGCTGCTTGATGAGGTGCATTGCTTCAGAACACAAATTCTGCATCTGTGCCACCTAAAAAAAAGGCGTGGCGGCAATCATTCCATCTTTTCCTATGAAGCTGGAAGCATAGATACCCTCATCAATATTGTGGATCAGAATGAAGGGCTTACAGTTATCCCTGAAATGGCTATTGCAAATTTGAGCGAAACACAGAAAAAGAACGTGCGATCTTTCAGAAACAGTACACCTGTGCGGGAGATAAGCCTTATTACAAGGAAAGAATTTCTGCGGGAGAGGTTGATTAATATCATTATAGGTGAAGTGAAGGCGGCAGTGCCAAGATCACTTCAGGATGATGCGATGAAAAAAATATATTGTTCCTTTGTAGCAGAGATTGGTTTGAAATTATGGAAAAGCCTTATCATAATAAAAAAATAAGTCCCGGACGGCTGAATATTTGAGTTTGCCTCATATACAGGTCTAAATGGAATATTTAATGAACCGTAGTATAAGAGAAATCTATGTACGATGGTTTGAGAGGCCATAAAATGGAAGTAGGAGGAAAATATATTTGTTTTCCTCCTACTTCCATTTTCAATGCTGGTTTAATCTTACAGCGTCATTTTTAATCCTGCGAAAAAGGACCTTGGTGATCCCGGACCGTAGATATAATCGGATGCCCTTCCTGCACCGGTATCGAAATCTTTTTGATAGGCATTGAAAATGTTCTGCACTCCCGCGTTCAATTGCAGCGTGGAATACCCGAGGACGGGAATGTCGTAAGACAATTTTGTATGCAACTCAAAAAAAGAATTTACCCTTTCGATTTTATTTTCCGATGCAAACCGGTCTTTGGCAGGGTCGCCTTCCCCCCCTTTCACGTGGGGCACGTACATCCGCCTGGTATAGTTTCCCGAGAGCGTTGCTGAAAAGCGGGTCGCCGGTTTCCACGTGGCGACGAAATACCCGTAAGTATCGGGAGTGCGCATGAACTCGCGATACCCGCCCACACCTTCTATCGGTTCCTGGGCCTGGTCGAACAAGCTTTTCTGAAACGTTACCCCAGTTGTAGATCTAACAGGCGGCCGTATGCCATTCTTCCTTCCAGGTTTATGCCGTATACTTTCGCGTTTTCACCTTTGGCATTTACCACCAGTTTTTGCCCCTCCACGTTGGGGGGGTCGTCGATGGCGGTAATCTTATTTTTCAAGTGCGTGAAAAAAAACCTTCCGCCAGTGCGTTTAACTGCAGGCTGCCCACGGTATGGTAAAAGTCGATCGAGCCGCTCACGCTGCGCGAACGCTCTTCTTGCAGGTCTTCCGAAAGGACACGGACGATGTGTTCGCCGCCGGCAATGTCCACGTGCAGGTCTTCATCGAAATACTGCGGCGCGCGGAACCCTTCGCTGTACGACAGGCGGAAGTTGACTTTCCCGTTCGGGTTATAACGGATGTTTGCCCTTGGACTGAAAATAGCCGATTTTACCAGCGAGTGCTTGTCGAGGCGGCCGCCCAGAAGAATGCTCCACCTGTCGTCTTTCCATTCATTTTGTAGAAAACCGCTCGTGGTATGGGTTTTTGATCCACATCGCGGGTGCGGTATCCGCTTATGTCGGTCAGCGTGTTGTTCAGATACTCGGCTCCGGCAGTCAGTTCGGCAGGCATAAACAGGAATTTGTCGATCATCCGGGTATATTGTCCGCCAGATGATGGATCAATTCGGTGGAGCGCCCGAACGAGCCCAATCGGTTGTTCAGGTTGTCGATCACTTCCTGGTCTTGGTTTGGTCCGGGTATTACCTCCACCGGGTCGCCCCCGCCATAATAGCTTTTGCGAAGTGTGTGCTGAGCCGAAGCGTAGAGGTTGAACCTGTTTTTCATATCTGCCGAATTTTGCACATAATTGATGCCTCCTCCGTTGATATAGTGTTCCAGTTGTTCGGTGATTTTAGACTGGAACGGTTGCTGTTTGAGGCTGTCGCCTCCGCGGCGGAACTCATGCATGTTGTGGTACTCTATGGAAAGTTTGGAGTATAGCCCTGTTTTCAGGAACGAGCGGAATCCCAATGCCCTGTTTATGAGCATGGGCAACTCGGTGAAACCGTCTTTATCCATGTCGAATCCTTCTCTTTTGCGGTGTTGTCCGTATACCATAATTCCGGCATTGCGAGTGTCGTTTATCAGTGACGCGTTGAACATCGTATTGTTCTCTGAAGCTTTCCCGTTGATGGACGAAAACGTGTGGGTGACATCCCCCCCGCTGTTGCGGAAGATTCTTTCGTTATCACGTTGATAACGCCGCCGATGGCTGACGAACCGAACAGCGCTGACCCTCCCCCCCCGCGGATTACTTCAATCCGGTCGATCATGTTGGAGGGAATCTGTTCCAGCCCGTAAACACCTGTCAATGCACCGTAAATGGGGCGGGAGTTAATGAGTATCTGCGAGTAAGCCCCCCCTCAAGTCCATTGATCCTCACCTGTGATAAACCACAGTTCTGGCAATTGTCTTCCACGCGTAAGCCGGGCTGGAAATTCAGTGCCTGCGCCAGGTTTTTCGAGTTGGTGGCTTCCAGCATCTTTACATCCACCACGCTCACCAACGAGGGGCCAGCATCCGGTTGGTTTCGTTCCGGTTGGCCGACACCACTACGGCGTTGAGCGGGATGCTCTCCTCTTCCATCTCAAAGTCTATCTCTAGTGAAGTATTTGCCCGGATCGACACCTCTTTTGTTATTGTTTTGTATCCCATCATTGAGATCTCCATTGTAAAATTGCCTGTGGGTAAATTTCGTAAAAAAAATAATGCCCCGTAGCATCAGTTGTGATGGCTATCATAGTTCCTTTTATTCTTATGGTCACGAAAGGAAGGTGTTCCTGCGTTTTTTTATCAAGTACATGCCCGAAAATATGCGCATCAGTTTGGTTCGGTACCCCTTCATCTGCCTGTGCATAGACTGAAATTGTAATGAGGCATAGAAGTAGCGTTATAATATTCTTCATTTTTTTATTTGTATTAAAAGATAATAATTCGGCAGATTTTTAATTAACCGCCATGTAACAAGGTCGTTATCAGTGGCTCTTTGAGAACCGCCGAATTATTGAATTTTTTTTGTTTGATAAATATGTCTGACTTAGATATGCTGCAAGTTTTTTTTAATGTAAAAAAAAGTCATGACAGGGTAATTTCAGCAGTACATACCACTTTGGGCAACCTTTCTTCTTAAAAAGAAGTTGTCCGAGAGTTTACAGTGGCCTTTTCTGCAGAAATCACAATTACCGTGGAAATATTTCTAATGCTGGAGGGGCCCTCAACTGCTTCGGGGCAGCAAGCCTGATTAGGTGTGTGTATTTGTAAGATTCCGGATGAAACAGGGCTCCCGTGAGATAGTTCCCCCCCGCAAAAATCACCTCCGGTATTATGTCTGTGGTGGTAGAAGTCTGGTGTATCAGATCAAGTAGTTGAAGTTCTTTTTCAGTATGGTCATGTTGTGCCTGCTTACCAAATTTATATGGATGCGAGTGAGTGTACGTTATGTAGTTAATAACGTGGGTATGAGTGAATAAGGAGGCGCCGCCTACATATAATGTAAACAAGACTAATCCAAACCACTTGAGCAAATTATTTTTACATGACACATATGTTCTTCTGCTGTAAACTAACAAAGATATTGTTTTTTTTGCATATGGTCTGTTTTATTTGTTTTTTTTATATTTTTTTTATTGCTTTTTTTATTTTGCATTCTTTAATATCGGTACGTAATCTAATGCCTGATGCGCATACCTAAGCTGTCTTTAATATTTTACCAATGAAGGTCAGTACATAACCCCCCCAATATTAACTTAAAATGAAACACATCTGAGAAGTGTTTCTCAAAAGTACTTTTACTATCATCTTTCTATTGATTATAGATGACTTGGAATTCAGTAATGCAAGTTTTCAGTTCGGAGATTTTGTATTACTTTTGTGAATGTAAAGTTCAACACCCAATAGTCCCGCCGTTTTTATGGACACTCAGACGATAATAGATAAATATTACAAAGAAGGAACAAAGCTCTATGATATATATATGTCGCATTGTTCAGATGTGACAAACAAGGCCCTCTCTATCGTTCAGGCGCATCCGGAATTGGCAGTGGATACCAGATTCATTGAGGAGGCCGGGATGCTTCATGATATTGGGATTTTCAAAACCCATGCTCCCCATATTGCATGCGAAGGCAGCTTTCCCTATATTTGCCACGGTTATTTGGGACGTGATTTGCTGACATTAGAAGGTTTCCCCAGACATGCTGGTGTGTGAGCGCCACACCGGCACAGGGCTTAGCCTGGAGACAATCATAAATCGTAAATTGCCTGTTCCTCATAGAGATATGCGGCCTAAAAGCTTGGAGGAAAGATAATTTGTTTTGCTGATAAATTTTATTCAAAGTCTCAACTGGGAAAGGAGAAGCCTTTAAAAAAAGATAAGACAAAGCCTGGGCAGGCATGGGCGGCATCAGGTAGAAGTATTCGATGAGTGGTGTGAAATATTTCTCTGAGACAGCACACCCGGTTTTTATTGATTTTTTTTGGCAAACTATTTGCAGTGTAAGTTGATGGGTAAATGAATTGAAAGCAATATGACTGAAAACAATAACAACTATACAGATCCCGGAGAAAGGGAAAAAGAGATGAATGAAAAGATGAACGAAGAGATGGCTAAAGATCATAAAGATAGCCTTGAAGAAAATGTAATCGAGGAAAAAAACAGACAATTTGACAGAGGAAAAGACCGATTTTCAAAAAGAGCTTGAAGAGTCACGACAGAAGTATGATGAGCTGAATGACAATTACCTCCGGTTACATGCCGAATTTGATAATTTTCGCAAGCGCACACTAAAAGAGAAGGCAGAACTGATTAGAAATGGCGGAGAGAGAGTTCTGCTTGATATTATCTCTCTTGTTGATGATTTTGAACGTGCGCTTTCATCACTACATGCAGCTGAAGACAAAGATGCCATGCTCCAGGGTATTGACCTTATCTATACGAAATTTATAAACTTCCTCAAGCAACATGGGGGGGTGAAAGAGATTGAGTCTGTCGGACAACCTTTTGATGCAGACCGCTTTGAAGCTGTAACCACCATTCCTGCAGAGGAGGAGTCACAGAAAGGTATTGTGATTGATTGCATACAGAAGGGGGGGTATGAGTTGAACGACAAGATCATTCGCTTTCCAAAAGTAATTGTGGGAGAATAAAATGGCAGTTAAAAGAGATTATTACGAAATACTGGGAGTACCTAAGTCAGCCTCGGCTGACGAGATAAAAAAAAGCCTATCGCAAGAAAGCCATTCAATATCACCCGGACAAAAACCCGGGGGGGAATAAGGAGGCGGAAGAAAAATTTAAAGAGGCGGCAGAGGCTTATGAAGTGCTTAGCGATGAGAACAAGCGTGCCCGTTACGATCAGTTTGGACACGCGGGTGTAGGTAGTGCTGCTTCCGGCGGTTTTACCGGAGGAGGTATGTCTATGGATGATATATTCTCTCAATTTGGTGATATATTCGGAGGCCATTTTGGCGGTTTTGGCGGTTTTGGCGGTTTCGGGAGTTCACAACGAGGAAGAAGGGTTAACAGGGGCTCCGACCTGCGTGTGAAGGTGAAGCTTAATCTTAAGGAGATCCTTAACGGTGTTGAAAAGAAGATAAAAGTAAAAAAAATATGTGTCGTGTTCACATTGCGGAGGGAACGGTTCCGAAAGCGGTAGCTCGTACTCTACATGTTCAACCTGCAACGGAGCAGGCGTGATAACGCGTGTGGCAAACACTATCCTTGGCCAGATGCAGACCACCTCAACCTGTCCCACCTGTAACGGTGAAGGGAAGACTATTGTTAAAAATGCACCTATTGTAATGGTGAGGGTATAGTGCGTGACGAGGAGATAATACCCATAAGGATACCTGCAGGCGTAGCCGAAGGCATGCAACTTTCATTGTCTGGAAAGGCAATGCAGCACGGCGAGGGGGAGTAAATGGGGATCTACTTATTGTTGTGGAAGAGGAGGAGGACCCTAACCTTATACGTGATGAGAACGATGTGATTTATAATCTTTACCTGAGCTTCCCCCCCACTGCTACTCTTGGAGGAACAGTTGAGGTACCGACTATAGATGGAGTGGCCAAGGTGAAAATTGAACCTGGGACACAACCAGGCAAGGTGTTAAGGTTACGTAACAAGGGACTGCCTTCGGTAAATGGCTTTGGCAGAGGTGATGAGCTTGTTAATGTTAATGTTTACGTTCCTGAGAACCTGAGTGACAAGGAACGCAAGTGGTTGGAAGAGATGGAAAAATCAGAAAACTTTATCCCTTCAAAAACGGCAAGGAAAAAAAGTTTTCGATAAGTTCAGAAAAATGTTCGATTAACAGCCATAATAAAATAACATTATCTATCTACACAAAAATAGCGATGTATCCTTTTCCCGTATGTCGCTATTTTTCTATTAAAAGTAAACGTAATGAATATCCGAGTAAGATCCAAAGATCCAAAGATCAAAACATCAAAAGCCTAAACTAAATAGATATAAATTTTATATTATGAATCTAAGAGAATTATTGTTGGTTGTAACGCTGTTCCCATTGTTTGTTTTAGTCAGGTTCTTCCTGTGGAGTATCAAATCATCCCCCCCGGCCCCCCCAATCTGTAAGTTATGGTTCCGGTGAGTTGAAACTGGGAGAAAAAGTTAAACTTTTTTTTCTCTCCGGGACTGGAAAAAGAGGCGGAATTGCTGAACTGCTACCTTGCCTCCGGGAACGGGATTAAAATGGAAACAGTCCTCAGAGAGAAGATTGCTGATATCGTGCTTCGTATAGATTTGGCTTTTAAGTCAGAAAAACCGGAAGGATACCGTTTAGAAACAGGTAAAAATAGCATCAGTATCACTTCTGATAGTCCCCCCCAGGGTGTTTTAACGGTATACAGTCATTACGACAGATTATTCGGAAAAACGAGAAAGGCTTCACTGTGCAACGTGGAGTAATAGAAGATTACCCTGCCTTTGCATGGAGATCTTTCATGCTCGATGAGGCTCGCCATTTTAAGGGAAAAGAGGTAGTAAAACAACTATTGGATGAAATGGCTTTGCTGAAAATGAATATCTTTCACTGGCATCTGGTTGACGACCAGGGCTGGCGAATCGAAATAAAGAAATATCCTCTCCTGACCGAAGTAGGTTCAACCAGGGATTCAACCGAGGTGGATCATTTCACAGCAACCGTTACGACGGGAAGCCACACAGCGGTTACTATACCAGGATGAGATCCGGGAGATAGTTGCTTTTGCTGCCGATCGTAATATTATGATTGTGCCTGAGATTGAGATGCCAGGTCACTCAAGTGCTGCTATTGCTTCTTATCCCTGGCTTGGCACAAGCGGTTTGGAAATCAATGTGCCTTGCAAGTTCGGCGTTCAGTATGATATCTACAATGTTGCCGATCCCCCCCGTGTGTTTGCATTCTTCAACGATGTGTTTGACGAAATAATAACTCTATTCCCGTCACCGGTAATACACATAGGAGGTGATGAGCCGCGTTACGATCAGTGGAACGCTTCAGATCAGGTGAAAACCTATATGGCTGCAAACGGACTAAATACACCTGCCGAATTGCTGGTGTTTTTCACCAATAATATTTCAGAAATGCTGAAAACCAAAGAAAAGCGAATGATGGGCTGGAATGAAATTACAGGAGATAGGCTTCACGATTACCATTCCGATGCAGACACCAAAGGGTTGTCGCAGAAGCTTGCTGAAGGTGCTATTGTGCATTTCTGGAAAGGAGACATAGATAAGATACTGAATACCATAATTAAAGGATATGATGTGGTGAACTCGAATCACTCTTTCACTTATCTCGACTACAACTATAAATCCATTCCTCTTTCTAAAGCATATTCTTTTAATCCGATACCTGAAGGCTTACCGGAAGGGCTAGAAGAAAAAGTACTTGGAATGGGTTGTCAGATGTGGGGGGGCGAATTTATTCCAACCTTGGAAAGCATGAACAGGATGGTGTACCCGCGTTTAGCTGCTTATGCCGAGTGTGGCTGGACGAATAATGATCAGAAAGATTACTATCGCTTCCTCATGGCATTACCCGCTTTTCTTGAACGCTGGAAAAATGCCGGCATTAATTATGGTCCTGTTGAGTAATTTTAAATATTTATGGAATGAAGGAAAAACTGTTTTATTTGGCAATTGTTGCCATTCTGTATTGTTCTTTTCCGAACTTGCAAGCTTCTACTACGGTTATGCCGGAATTTTCAAAAGCTGGTTTTTTTGAAGTTAAAGATAGCGGGCGTGACATATTTAATTTTAATGTAGGGTGGCGCTTTTACAAAGGAGAAGCTTCGCAGGCGGAGCTCCCCCCCGGCTTTGATGATTCAGACTGGGAATTGGTGAACTGTCCGCACGGCTTGGAGTGGATTTCAACCGAAGCTAGCGGTTGTAATAACTACCAGGGAGAAGCCTGGTACCGGAAACATTTCACCATAGACCCGTCAATTGAAGGTAAAGTTCTGAACCTCTATTTCGAAGCCGTGATGGGTAAATGCAAGGTATGGCTCGATGGCGAGCTACTTGGGGGGAACATTTTGGAGGTTACCTGCCGTTCTCGGTCGAGCTTACAGGAAAAGTGAAAGCCGGTGAAAAACATGTTCTGGCCGTTTGGGCAGACAACAGCAACGATCCGGATTATCCTCCTGGCAAAGCTCAGGATGTACTCGATTTCTCGTACTTCGGTGGAATTTACCGCGATGTCTGGCTTATTGCCACCAACCATATCTACGTGAGTGATGCTAATCGCGCGCGCAAGGTAGCTGGTGGAGGGCTCTTTGCCCGTACTTCTTCTATCTCGGATAATGAAGCTGTTATTAATGTACAAGCTGATATACGGAATGAGGCTAAGATAGATGAAAACGTACTTGTTCAGCTGGTTCTTAAGAGTGCCGAGGGGGGGGAGGTTGTTTCACGCTCTTCCGTTCCGTTGGAAATTGGTGCTGGCTCTTCGGCAACCATCAGCAGGGAGATCAAGATAAAAGGAGCAAAGTTATGGACACCGGATGATCCATATCTCTACAAGCTTGAAGTGCTGGTCCTGAATAAAAGAAGCAGTCTTTAGACGGCGTTGCAACAAAAGTGGGGGTCAGGATAATTGATTTCAGGGGAAAAGATGGATTCTACCTTAACAACGAACCCTATCAGGGCAAGCTGGTAGGGGCAAACCGTCACCAGGATCATGCCTATGTGGGTAATGCGCTCCCCCCCAACCTGGGGGGGCAGTGGCTCGATGCATGCATACTGAAAGAGGCAGGCTGTGATATTGTACGCGCAGCTCATTACCCTGTCGATCCTGCATTTATGGATGCATGCGATGCACTCGGGCTCTTTTATATTGTGGCCACGCCAGGCTGGCAGTTCTGGAACGATAAACCGATCTTTGCCGAACGAATTTACGAAGATATACGAAACATGGTCCGCCGCGACCGGAATCACCCTTGTGTACTGATGTGGGAACCTATTCTTAATGAAACATGGTACCCAGTCGATTTTGCCCGGATTGTGCACAATATTGTACATGAAGAATGCCCCGGGCAGGGAGTTTTACAGTGTGCGACTGGGAAGCCAGGGGGGGCAGGAGAATTTCGATGTGATATATTCGCATCCTTTTCAGTATGGCTTTTGGGATTACAAGTACGACAATACGCCTGAAAATGTTAAAAAGATGTCACTCGATTACGAAAAGGAGGATCGCTGTTTCTTCAACCGTGAGTGGGGGGGCGACTGCGTAGACAACTGGAATTCTCACAATTCCCCGAGCCGGGTGAGTCGCGGCTGGGGGGCGAGCATGCTCAGTTAGTGCAGGTAAAGCATTATTCCAATCCTGATTATTTGTATACCTGTTGGGAAGCATTATATCAAGCACCCCCCCGCCAGCATGTTGGAGGAGCTTTATGGCATTCGTTCGATCACCAGCGGGGTTATCATCCCGATCCGTTTTACGGAGGTATAGCTGATGTTTTCCGACAACCAAAGTATTCGTATTACCTGTTCGCAAGCCAGCGTGATGTCAGTGATAAAATCTCCCGATGGTATATATTGCTCATGAGATGACTCCTTTTTCAGAAAAAGATGTAACCGTTTTTACAAACTGCGATGAGGTCCGATTGATTGTCTTGGGAAAAGACACATTGGTTCAGAAACCTGCAGATTTGGGGGGGATGAAAATGCCGCATCCGGTGGTGGTGTTCAAAGATGTGTTCGATTTTATGGATATGAAGGAACTGTACCGAAAGAATAATGCGGCTGATGCCAACATGATTGCTGAAGGGTTGATCAATGGAAAAGTGGTTGCGCGGTATTTGAAGAAACCAGCTCTTCGGCCCGCTAAAATAGTGCTTACTCTTGAAAACAAGGGTGTCGCTCCTGAAGCAAACGGTTCAGATTTTGTGACTGTGGTCGCTTCGGTTACCGATGCAGAGGGTAATGTGAAAAGGTTGAACAATTCATCAATCCGTTTTGAGGTTGAGGGCGAAGGAGAAATATTGGGCGGCCCTGAAAGTGAGGCCAATCCGCGCAAAGTGGAATGGGGGGGAACAGCCCCGGTGCTTATCCGGTCTACTTTGAAACCGGGATTAATAAAGGTCAGGGCATCGGTTATTGATGAAGGTGTCCACACGCCTGCAGCGGGAGAGTTGATATTTGAAACAGTTCCAGCGAAAGATCGTATGATATACAGCGAAGAGGGCAGGGCTTCAGCAAGCGTTTCGTTAAGTGTAGTGAACGTTGATAAAACAATGACACAGAAGATCTTTCACGGAAAGTGACGGAGCTGGAAACCGAACTGAGGCAATATAAGCTGAAAGAGGTAGAACGGCAACAACAAGAATTTGAAGGAAAATAGATTCCCCCCCTGCCCGTTTAGAATATTCTAAACCGTTATAAAATTTTATCCCGTTGATATTAAAATGCTGTTTCGCTTTAATATCAGCGGGATTTTTTTTGGCCTTCTTCTTTTTACCGTGGTAAATCGTATTATCACTCTACTTCATAACCGTGAGGATTCCATTTATTGAAACACCAGCAATAAAAGGGTTGAGTTATTATTAGTCTATCATCAAGGGCTCAACAGCTTTCTAACACCATCAGCCTGTACAGCATATACTTTGCAGTTGATATTCCATAAATCGGCTGGGAGGGTGAAGGAATACTTGTTGCTGAAAAATTTCAATTCATCTCCCTCCTTCACTTCAAAACCAACTGCTTCATCACCATTGCTTATGGTAATGGCATTACCTGTTTTAGAATAAGAAACAGATTTTGTGATTTTGGTGTTGTTTTTGTACTGTTTGTTAAGTTTGCCCACATCTCCGTAATTTGCTCCGTCGCGATCTTCAATATATTGGATTACCTGTTTTGGTTTGGGGTAATTTTTAGATTTCACATATGTGATAGTTTCATTCACCATCTCCTGTGTGACTTTAAGATGAGCCTCGTAATACTGATTTATTATTATATCGACAGGACGGAAAAATCCCCCCCAGAAACCGAAGAAATCGGTTAAGTCGAGCTTGGCTGCATCACATGCATTACGCACATAGTTTAGTTGCGACCATCCGGGATTGTTAGCTATGGGGCGTCGGCCTGATTCGCGTGATATAGAGAAGAGTTTCGGGAAAAATTGCACATCATTTTCTAACCAATGGAAATAGCAGTATAGCTGCCAGTTCATTCGCAACGAAGCGTGTCCAATATCTTCACCACTGTAAGTACCTACGTTTGTGAAAACACGCTTCTCCAGTACGAGTGCCTTATTGTTTTGTTCCATTGTTTCGCCACGTGTCGGGAAAGAGGTCATTTTGTGGTGAATGAGATTTGAAAAGAGGTTGTTTGATGTTTCGGTATTCCCTGCCCAGTTTATTGCTCCCTGGTTCATGTGACCTATTTCGTGTGCCGGCCCCCACGGGTCGTCTTCGTTTTGAAGCATTACTGCCGGATTTAGAATTTTATATAGTGCACCTTCTCCAAAATTTGTCTGATAATCCTGTGCCGACATATAACCTGTTGGTGTGGAACGTGCATACATCCTGTTGTTCATTTGTTCGGGATAAATTCCTTCCCAGCCCATCAGGCTTTGTTGCCATGTCACCATCTCGTCCCAGAAATTAACAGTAGCAATGATTTTGTTGGGAACATATTTGCGAAATCCGTTATCGGTTACAAATTTCAGCATCATATGATTACCTTTTACATCGAAATAGGGGTAAGTTGCGGCAGCCAGCAGTTCTTTATATTTTTCGTCGGTTTTATGTATATTTATGTCCCAATATCCGTTCACCTTGCCGCACTGCATCGGGAAGTGCACGGTAATTGGCTTAGCCATTGGCGATTGAATATTGCTCACGTTGTACATAATATAGAACAATCCTCGATTACGTAGCCTGATTTTGTTTATTCCTTCGTTCAGCATGTAATTGTCGCCATTGAAATTTCCGTCGCCAATACAACGAAGTTGAATTTGGTTACCATTTGTTTTCCGACTAAAACTATTATTTCTTCGTTTGCTTCGCCATAAATTCCAGTACAATTATCCAGTACCCCACGCTTGTTTATGATTAGTTTTCTGCCCACTCCTCTGTTATGCTATACGGTTGATAATTAGCTATTCGGAAATCACGAGGATATGTCTCCTTTTCATGCTTGTAGCAATGCTTCCGAAAATAGAGGCAGTGCGTTTATTTCCGCGTCTGTTACTCCCGTTTTAAGTGCGGAGCACGAAATATCAGTAAAACAGTGAGCAATTTTCCCGATAATGGATTGTCGGTGTTTATTTTAAAGAATTCCATCTCGTCGCAACTGGCATAACCGCCCAATCCCGATAGGACTTCAAATTTGATTTTTGTGGGTTTTTTTCAATCCGTCTGGAAAGGTGATTTTTGAGGGGCTGCTGGTTTCTTTGAAATCATAGTCGCCATATAAACGGTATTCCTGTTGATCTTGCGTTGCTACATATAGTTTTAGTCTCCCGAAGTTGCCATTTCCGGAACGTGTGTGGTAAATAAAGTAATCAATTATGTCGGGCTTATTGTCGAAATAGTATTCGAGTATTACCGGAAAAAAAAGTTTTTCCAAGCCACGGAGAGTGATAAGGTGATCCTCCGAAGACACCATCATAGGTGTTTTCAATATTCTGTCCAGGCTGATATTGGTTGGCTTTACCCGAGGAAGGTATAATTTTTATATCTTTCGCCACATCCACTTCACTTACAGATCCCTGGGCCGGCTTTTGGGTTACAAGCAATGTGTCTCTAGCAAGGGTTTGTTCTATAGGATCTGCCGACTTAAATATGACCATTGCCGTTCTTTCAGCCGGAGACTTGTTTTCCGTTATGCTGACATTATAGATTCTGGCTGTTTCGCTGTTTATAGTACATGTCACCCAACTAACCTCCTGTGGTTGAATCTCAATATCTATCTTTTCCACGTTACTTGTTACGGTTATGTTTCGGGTTGATGATTTGTAAGGCAAGTACAGCGAATCGGGCGATAAAGCCAGTGCCGGCGAATTGCCAAGTTGCTTCACTGTGACAACCCTCTCAAGCTTATCGCCGGTTACAGTTACTGCGCATTCCCTGGAGGCTGTTCCCCTGTTTTCTTTAACACTTATAATAAGCACATTATTATTTATTGAGCTTTTGGAAGCTGCACACCAAAGTGGTTCCGACGACTTTGCACTCCAACCCGAGATATTTGTAACAACTTCAATTGAGCGGCTCTCAGATTTTGTCTCGAAATTCTGGGTCAACTCTTTGATCTCAAGTCTTGGTTCTTCAATAATTTCATCTGGTGAATTGCATGAGCAAATTACTACAAACAATGATGAGATAAAATACAAAAACAGGTTGATTGTTCTCATACGGATTTTTGTAAAATTTTTACAAGCTTTTCTCTCTGCTTGCAAAAATGGATTTTGATTTTAAAATAATTGAAATAATTTTCTGCTCACCATAACCGTTATTTTCATTTGCCTCCTACTAATTCTGAGTCCCCCCCTATTATAACTCTTTTCTAATGAAAATATTCCAAAACCACATTGATATTCAGCGAGTTGAAAACTATTAAAACCGGATTTGGGGATTTTCGGAGCAAACTCAATTCTTATTTTTTTTAAAATCTGCCTGGACCGGAAATTGCAAGGCAATTGCTTTTAATGCCTGTTATATCTCAAAACAAGTGAAAATGCAACTAATTTTAAATTACATCCTGCATAACGGGTATACTTGAAACTTGCCTAAAATTTATTACACCTGTTAAAAAAACTATCGATTCCAGCTCTTTTTTTTAATAATCGTTTCCTCTTCGGCTGTCACATTCTGAAATGGTGTGCGGTTGATGCCCAGGTCCAGCCCAATCAGCTTCATGATTCGTTTACCGGCCACAATATTTCCTCTGTACCGTGCAATTACATTTATAACCTCCTGTGCAAAATTCTGATGATCTCGTGCTTTTTCGATATTACCTTTGTTGTATTCGTTGATCACCCCAACAAGTGAACTTCCAATATAACTTCCAGTCCCACTGATGCCGCCTTGCGCACCTCCCATTACTAACGCCGAAAGTATGGTCTCGTCCTGCCCGTGGAGCATATCAAACTTCCCATTTTCATATAACATACACTGGTTGTATTCATAAAGGCTCTCAAAGGTATATTTAATGCCGGCCAGATTTGGAATGCGTCCTTCAGCCTTTTTCAGAAAGGGCAGCATGGGAAGATAAACACCATTCAATGCCGGGATGTGATAGAAGTAAAATGGCAGGTTGGGTGCACCTGTTGCAATCTCTTCACAATATTGCACCAGTTCTTCCACCCTTCCCGCTTTCGGGAATGGGGAAGCCATGGCTCCAACGCCGAAAGCCCCCCCGATATCCTGCGCATGTTGTGCCATCCTGTAGCTATCCTTTATGCAGGTGGCTCCAACGTGCACAATAACTTTGAATCCGTCAGGTGCTACAGACATCCATTTTTCGGCCAGTTTCAACCGTTCTTCCACTGTCAGCATATAGCCTTCGCCTGATGACCCGTTTATGAACACCCCCCCTATCAAACCATTCTTTTGCAACATGGTTGCATAGTCAGCTATCGGTCCTAAATCTACTTCACCCTTTCTGTCGAATGGAGTGAATGGCGCTACAACTAAACCTTTGATTTTTTTTCAAATTTCATAATTCTCGTTTTTGTTTTAAATTATTAATCTGTTTTTTTTCTTTATCGTGCAGATAGGTGAGCTCATGCTTCGGCTTCACAAAAGTATCATCAAATTATGGCTGCCAGCACCACAATAGATAACTTGCTGAAGTCGGCACCCAGATTACCCGCGTCTGTAGAGCTTCCCAGTATCAGCGTAACGGCATAACCCGCGAATACACCCATCATGTTCATAATTCCATAAGCAGTGGCACGGTATTTCTGAGGAATAATCTGGCAGAGTATCGGCATATTGTTTGTGTCGAACATGCCGTATCCAATGCCAAAAAGCATTGCTGCTCCAATCAGTCCGGCATATGTGTGTCCATACCCCAGCAGTATGAGAGAAGGGATGGTTAGTGTGAGTCCGATGACACTGGTGTATATGCGGCCGCGGATATTTTTCTGAACCCAACGGTCGGATAGCGGTCCTCCGATAAGCACGCCGATAAACGAGGCTATGGCGATGGAAATGGTAGCCATGGGCCCGGCTTTAGCCATTTCAATTCCCAGGTTTTCGGAAAACAGTGTGGGGGGGAGCCAGTTTTTTTGTTGCCCAGCCGGGAAAACTCGGAGCCATAAAGTAGAAAAGCATTATCCAGAAAGAGACAGTGCCCAGGATAATCCCAAATGAGCTTAAAACAGACGTTTTATTAATGCTTGCCTTTTGGGGGGGATCCACATTCAGCCTGGCTGTCTTGGTGCCCGCGTGTCCCTCTTTGTCGTGCAGCAGGAAAATAAGCAGCATGGCATATACAATCCCGGCAATTCCGAACCAATGGAAAACCGTGTGCCATGAATAGTTTGCCGCGATGGTTGCACCGAATCCGCCGAGCGCCTGCCCGGCATATAATCCCGACATGTGAATGCCGATTGCCAGCGACCTTGTCTTCGACGAGTGGAAATCGGCAATCATCGCCAATCCCGTGGGCAGGTAAAGCGCTTCGCTGACGCCCATCAGCGCACGGAGCCAATACACCTGCTGAAAAGTTTGCGCGTAGCCTAATCCGTACGTTACTGCTGACCACACAAACAAGCTCCCTACAATCAGCCATTTGCGGTTTACACGGTCGGCAATTATTCCGGCTACCGGACTCATCAAACCGTAAATAAGCAGGAATATCCCCCCCATTATTCTGCCGAAGTTTTCTGCTATAGCTAACTCTTTAATATCCATCTGCATGGATGATTGCATGGTGGAAAGCATTTGGCGGTCGAGATAGTTCAGCAGCGCTACAAACCAAAGCAAACCGACTAATATCCACGGATAGGCTTTACTGTTCTTCATATGTCAATCTCTCCTTTAATCGTAACTGGTGTACGAACGCCCGGTTTCAGTTCACCTTGTACGGCGTATAGCTCTTTTCCGCTGAAAACGAGTGTTGCCCCCGCACGGGCAGTGTTGGGTGTAACGTCAATTGTCTTCCATTTACCGGTAAACGTGTCAAATATACGACATTCCTGATTGAATTTGTAGTATTCTATGGGTTGAGTCATATAATTTTTCGAGAATTCAAAATTTTGCTGTTTACGCTCGTCAGCTGTTAAGTCTGCTTTGATTGCTATGCTGTGTTGAGAAGCTAAGGCATAGAGAAATAGATCGTGATTCACGCCTCCCAAACAAAGTATATACCTGTTGTCAACCGGCATTGCTGCAGCACCTCCGAGAGAAAATGGCTTTCCGGTCCCCGGATCGATCTGCTCTCCAGCCTTTCCCCATTTCCCGGCTGTGACATCATAGCAAAGCACATCGGTTGCCATTGCCGGTTTATTTTCGGTATCCCCCCCGCCAAAGAAACCACCGAACAGGTAGACGTAAGGTTTCCCCCCCTCTTCTTCAACGGCTGCCATCACAGGCTGAACGCGGGGGGGCAGGCCCGGATAATCGGGTAAAACCGTCCATCCCGAATCGGTCTTCGCATCCATGAAATAAAAAGTATTTGACGGTTTCCCGTTCACGTTTCCTCCCCCAATAAAGACTTTGTCTCCAATAGAGCACCCGGCAAAGTTATCCATGGTGCAGGTAATCCCGGGAACGGCTTCAGATCAATAGTGCCAGTCCCTGATAAGGAAATTCTATAAACGCTCTTCAGTGATTGCGAAGCGGTGCTTCCGCCAATCCACAATGCACCGTCCGAAACGGGGGGGACGGATACACCGTAAGCCGATGAATGGGGGGGCAAGTGTCCTATAAGCTTCCACTTATTTTTTTGTTGAATCGTACAGCATAATTTCATTGTAAAATGCTTTCGAACCGCCTTCAAATCCGGGTTTTCCGGGGGGGAAGTTGGCCCCCCCGCCGGCAACCACTAGCTTGTTGTCTATTAGTGCAGCGTATGTAGCTGATAACCCCCCCTTTGCCAGGTTATTATTCAACCCTTTTGTAGTTAGTTTTGTCCAGGTTATTTTCATATCGTTATTTGTATTGTTGTGTTCTGTGCGTGACGGTATCATTTCGGCAAAGGTTACAGCTAAATTTTCATTTGAAAAGGTTGAAGCTGGTAATTCTTCACCATTCACAAGGTTTCCATCGGAAAAGGAGCTCCATCCGTAACGTACGTATTTGGGATTTCTCACCATTTTTGAACTAACTCTGACAACATTCCCAATAACCTCTGCAGTTGCCGGATAAAACAATCCCGGATACTCAGCCAGCTCGAACGAGCGAAGAGGCTCCCCGTCAGAGGTGTGCAATCCTTCGGCATATTCGAAAAAGAGCCAGCCCTCTCCTCCATCGAAAAAGAGATCGCGAAACAACGGACCGGATGGAACAATATCCGTTATCTCGTATGTTCGATTTAGAGCCCATCGTGCAAGGCGTTCCCCGATCTGTTTTTCTGACGCGGATGTACGTCGGTACTGTCGCCCAGATCTGAAGAGACAGCCATGCCGGTTTTGGGACAAGGGCTGATAATCTGCGCTGACTGTCTCTAAGGTGCCCCCCCAGGTTTCTCTACCGGTTGCCGTACTGGAAAGTTGTACGAAATAAAAAGGGAACTCCCTATCCCAAGCCTTTCTCCAGCTTTTCACGAGAGTGGGGAAGATCACTTCATGCAGTTCCACATTATGCTCGTTCGATTCTCCCTGGTACCAGATAACTCCGGTTATATTTAATTTTGTGATTTCTGAAATGCCGGCTTCGTAAAGGTAGGCTGGATGGTAAGGATGTCGCTGCAGGCTGTTTTTGGATAACTCTATGTTCTTTGTTGCTCTTTCCCGGCACCAACTGTTTATATAATCGTTATTGTTCCAGTTTTGAAACATATCAACCAAACGGGGGGGATGGCGTTCAAGTGTTAGCCGGTCTATCCATGCTTCAGCAGGTGAGCCACCTGTAGCATTCAGTATAAGTCCCATCGGGACACCTGTTTCCTGATGGATTTTTTTTCCCAAAATGGTATGCCACAGCAGAGAAATTTCCGGCTGTCTCCGGTGTACATCGCTGCCATTCACCCATAGTAAAATATTGTAACCGGTTAATTTTTTTCCAGAGTCTCCTCTTCCCATGCCTCATTATTGGTATAGGCAACAGGTTGCATATTGAGCAGACGTATTTTCGGGAAGTTGGCACCAGGAATATCTTCAGATGCTGTGGCTGCTTTACTTAAAATGAACTCCATGTTTGATTGACCGGAACAAAGCCACACATCGCCGATAAGTATATCTTTTAATATTATTTTTGATATTCCGTTCTCTATAACCGCCGTATATGGACCTCCTGCTTCCAAAGCTGGAAATTCAATCTCCCATTTTCCGTCAGCGCCAGTCACGGCTGATTTTTTTATATGTGTTGAATTTTACCGCGACCTCACTCCCGCCATTGGCAGTCCCCCCCCAGAATACGATTGGTTGCTTACGTTGCAACACCATTCCGCTTGAGAATGGAGGAGCTAACCTTAGTCCGCCATACTCTTGGGTAATTGCACCATAAACTGTTCTTGCAATAATACCGGCACCCTCACCGGTTGGATGTACTGCATCAGGCAGTAGGTCGGGACGGCGGTATAGCGGCGTATGAAGGTCAATAAGTGCTACATTATTGATCTCAGCAACAGTTTCAAGAGCATCCTGTACCTGCCAGAACCAGTCCCTGGTACTCGACTTGAATCGTTTGTGCCCGGTGAAGATGGGTGTTAACCTGCAAATTTTCACCTCTGCCCCGGGGGGGTTTATTGTTTTAAAGGTATCAATCAGGCTGGAATAATCTCTTACGAACTCATCGCGAAATTTTGGCCAGCTTCTCGGATCAGTATCATTAAGCCCGAGATGAATGATAACGATATCCGGTTTATATGAAATCGCTTCTTCAAACTCGGGTAATATCCAATATGGCCTGAATCCGTTCTTTAACAATGAAGCGCCGCTGTGTCCAAAGTTTTTTTACTTCATATTCTTTACCCAGCATCGCTTGTAGTTGAGCCGGATACTTTTCATCCTGGTTCTCAATTCCCACACCAAATGTCACTGAGTTCCCCACACAGGCTACTTTGACTGGGCCTGCAAAAATCCGTATTCCAAAAATCAGGAAAAAGAGTATAAAAAAAATTTACATTCTTCATATTGTTGTTGATAGGATAATTGCAAAAATAATTAAAAATTCAAGAGCATGAACTAAAAATGTTCAATGCTCTTGAATAGGAGTGTTTAATTACGAAAACTTGCAAAATAAACCAATAGATGTATCTACTATTTGCTGTAATATAGATGATTGAATACTTTTTAAAGGCCGACTAATTGACAACATAATTTTCTAATTTAATTTCTGAGTCCTCTCCGAAAACCTTAAAACCCAATTTTATCGGTTTGCAACTTATTGAAAATCAATGATCATCTTGTGAAATTTTCAAGAAAAAAAAGACTTATTGGAGGAGACTCATTTCTCGATGCGAAAATAGCAGAAAATTAGATGTATTAATCTCTTCGGGCACATGTCTTACAAGAAGAGTGTTATAAAGATGAGCTGCTTGAGTTTTTACCTTTCATCCAGAATCGTTCGATCTCCTCCAGTGATTTACCGGCTGTTTCCGGCATAAGCTTCCATACGATCAACATATAAGGGATACACATGATACCGAACAGGAAGAAGGTTCCGGCGGGAGTAAGGGTCTCAAGCATCCACGGTGTAAGTTGCCCGATGAGATAGGTGCCTATCCAGAGAGATAGTCCCGCTATAGACATGGCGGTACCACGGATGCGGGTAGGATACATTTCCGACAGAAAAACGAAAATAACAGCACTAATGGATCCGGCTGTGAAAATATGTACATTAGAAAACATACTAACAGGAAAATGCTTGATAGATTCCATGTGTCTCCCATTAAAAAGTAGGTTCCGATAAGCAAAAGAGAAACAATCATACCAGATACACCAATATAGACCAGCTTTTTCCTGCCTATCCTGTCTATGATTAAAAGTGCCAATATGGTGGTGCCCATATTTACCAGACCAATAAGCGACTGGTAGAACAGGGAATCTCCGCTGGAGAGCCCGCTGGCTTCGAAAATTGACGGTCCGTAGTACAATACGGCATTTACTCCCATAAATTGCCCCCCCAAGATAGCAATAGCGGCTCCTATAATTACTGCACGGAAGATACCCGGGCTTAAAAGCAATTTCCATTCAGATTTTTCTTCCGACTGCAGCATCGACTTTGTTTCGTTTATCTGAAACGAAATAACAGATGAGTCATTATATATTTTGCAAAATAGAGGATGCCCGGCTTTCCTGTTCTTTTACAATCAGCCATCGGGGGGGCTTTCCGGAATAAAGAAAATGATGATAAAGAACAGTAGGGCAGGTAATGTTTCAGCTCCCAGCATACCTCGCCATACTTCTGTTCCAAATATTTTGAGTAAAAGGGGGGGGTTGCTTGAGGAGAAATTTACAGACAGGTCAAGTAAAAAGTAATTCATCAGATAAGCTCCAAGAAACCCGACTGTAACGGCAAGCTGGTAGAGCGATACCATACGTCCCCGGTGCGATGCGGGTGAAACTTCCGAGATATACAGAGGGCATACTACGGATACAATACCAATACCTACCCCCCCGCCAATCATACGATAAATAACTAGCTGATCAAGATTGGCAGAGACAGCACATCCTGCTGCAGAAACAGTAAAAGTATAGCTGAAATCAGCATTGTTTTTTTTGCGTCCCAAACGGTCACTTAATGTCCCGGCGAAGAGTACACCTGTAATCGACCCAACCAGAGCACAGCCTACATACCAGCCACTTTGCAGAGTTGTAAGCGAAAACTGACTGGAAACCTGCGAAACGGTTCCGGATATTACAGCCGTATCGTAACCGAATAAAAAAACCACCCAATGCAGCAACAACGGACAGAAACGTCACATAGCCTAAATTATTTACCTTGTTCATCTTGTCTACAAGTTAAAGTATTCTTTATATCTGCAGTATAAGTTACCCGCCTGAGTGTAGGCAGACTGTGGACTCATGAAGTGAGAGAACTCAAAGGTAATGGCCTTGTCGTATCCGCAACGTTGAGCTGCCTCCAGCTTCATGCGCAATTTATCGAATTTTATAGGCAGGAACTTGATGGGCATATCGCGGTCGAAAGTCTCGGCATTTGTCCAACATTTCATACCATATTTATCGGCCAGCTTCTTGTTCACAGTGAAAAAAAGCATCCAGTTCATCATAATCGATATGTCCATCCTGGAATGCAACAGCATCAACTACTTCGTGGATTCCCGCGAAAATCTCATCCCATTCCTTTTCGTGCTGCTGAACGGATACGGCTTCGTTTTTGGATAGGGAAATTCCGCTTGCTGCCACAGCTTTTTTTCCCATCTATCCAAGGTGAAATAAATGTGGGTAATCCGCCAGATACATCTTTACACTGCTTACCCATTGCATAAAATGCTCCGATAGCTCCCTTGGTGGCGCGGCTTATCTCCCCACTCACATACCAGCCCCCCCAAACTCTTAAATTTTTCGCCATAATTTTCCCACACCTCATCAATTACGTATTTGTTGTCTTCTATCTCGTGCGACATGTCGCCAGTAGCCCAGTAATGGCCAGAATCATACAATCCAAAGTAAAATTTCATATCATACTTCTCTGCGAGTCTCAAATACATATCCAGCAGGTCAACAGAAGGCATATAACATCCTTTGCCAAGCAGATATTGTGAAGGGTAAGTAATGAATTTCTTGTAACCCGAACGAATCATGATTACCGTATCAATACCTATTGCCTTCATGTGTTGGAAATCAAGATCCCATTCCGCTTCACCCCAGTTCTGGTGAGGAATATCATGAGAAATTTCATCTAAAAACGTACCTGTAATTTTGATTCCGTTGTTTCTCGGGACAATAAGTTCGCTTTTCAGTTCACTGTCCTTATATATATTTGAACCATTATCCTGCATAATATTTTTTTTGCTGTTGCTACAACTCGGCAACAATGGAATAGCAGCTGCTGATGCGCTGGCAAGAGCTGCTTTTTTTAATAAAATCTCTTCTGTTGTTCAGCATAGTTGTCTGTATTATATGTTATTTGTTTTCTATACAGTATATTGCTCCAAAAAGTTTTTCTGCCATTCGTGCGAAGCCTGTATCGGTAAGATGTACACCATCAACGGTTGCTTCGCCATTATTACCTATCAGGTCATCACCTGTCAGGTAGTATATGTTTTTATCTCCACTGCGTTTAATCTTTTCGTATTCTTCTTTTAACAGTCTGTTCTTTTCCGTGATTGTTTCATAGGTCTTTCTATCGTAAAATGAATGAGGAAAAATGATTGTTTCAACGAAAAGGATCGGGGTGTTTGGATTGGTTTTACGCAATATGTTGAAAAAAAGTCATTGTTTTTTTTCAGTCAGCTGTTTAGCGTTCACATTGGGAATAAAGTCTAGTATAAACATCGATGCATCCCGGCGAGTTGCCATTAATTCAGCAATCTCATAATCGAGCTGACCGTTTCCGCTGAATCCCAAGTTAATCACCTCCCTGTTTAATTTGCGGGTAAGGATGTTGGTATACGACATTCCCGGCCTTGAAGCACATCCTCCCTGAGTGATGCTGGTTCCGTAAACCAGAATGGGATGAGTTGTGTCGGGGTAGGGCAGTGCCGGATTTTTAATATAGGCGGTGGAGTCTATGCCTATTGAGAGAGAAATAATTCCGTCATAAAGAGGAAGAAACATTATATATTCCCGTTCCTGCGCCGTCATATTCGAGATAATGACCCGTTCGTTTGTCTTCCCTGTAGGAAGGCCTGCTTTCACAGGTTGCCAGTGATTTTTTTTCCCAAGCATAGAGATCGATCCCCCCCTTGATACCTGTATCGGTCATATGGTTCATATGGTTATCTCCCGCCACTTCCCATCTCGTAGAGATGGCACTGCTGTTTGTCCTGAAACGTAACGCTAGGCCGGAACTGTTTTTTTCCCAAATTCCATAACGGAGCGCGGCACCTCTCTTTAAGGTAGGCCGGGAGTCGTTCGTATCGTGTCTCGGTTTCTTCCGATATTTTTCCTATAAGCTGAAACTGATCTGCCTCATAATATACCGTTTGCGCATGTATTTGCGATGTGACTAAATAGAGGATACATGCTAAAAACAAATTTACTTTTGTCATCTGGTTATTTTTATTATTTACATTATTGTCAGATGGATTTTTGGCCCGTTCTTTAATTGTGCCGGATTCCTTCCTCATGTGTGGTTATGCCTGACGATTTAAAAAAACGATCTTCTTGAAAGCTTATTGCTCTTTTTTTTGCTTATTTTTATCAAGTTGCGAATATTGTTTTTATATTTCTTCTTCTATTTCAATAATGAGTCCCCCCCTCCGATAAGTCTTTTTTTTGCTGAAAATCCAACAAAGAATGCTATCGATTTCCAGCGAGTTGTGACCTTCTGAAATCGGGTTTTGGGGGTTTTCGGAGCAGACTCAATAATCAACTGTTTTAAACGGACTTCTCGCACCTGACTGATTAAAAGAACGGAATAATTATCAGGCTATACGGCTATTAAGTCAAATTTAACAAAACCTTTGTTATTTGGGAAACATTGGGAATAATTCCCTGATCTCCCGATCGTCGACACTACGGCCAAATTCGCAGATTTCAAATGCTTCGATTGTTTTACTTCTTTTGCCTTGCTCCCATACCATTTTCAACAACAGGTCTGTCTTTTTCCTTTATCTCTCCCCCCCGCTTCAGCACATATTCTTTCAGGATATATTCAATTTTCTCTTCTTGTGTGTCTGGAATGATCTTGTTGCTCCGGTTAATCCAGGGCAACCATTCATATATTTGGGATGCATGAGCATCAATGATATATGCTTTCTCTCTTACCACCGGTGTGATATCTACTACGATATCGGGGGGGTTGGGCTTTTGACGATCAGCATAACGCCCTCTCGTATAAAGAAATAAAGGACTCTCGGTTAATGCCGGGACTTCTGGTAATATTTTAGGGACATTAACCAAAATGCGGCATCTTGTACCAGTAAAGAGGTGTTCCGGTGATCAGGATGATAGTCATACGAAGGATGAGTGATCACAATGTCGGCTTTCCACTCCCGTATCAGTCGTATCACCTCCATGCGGTTTTTAAATTTGCTTCCAGTTCCCCCCCATCTTCATTATTGAGTATCTCGTATTCACAGTTCATTCGCTTCTTTACTTCCTGAGTTTCATTGTATCTGCGGATAGCTATCTCGTTTTTCGTGCCTTCATGATGTCCCTTATTGCCATTTGTAAGAGAGACAAGTTTAACTTTATATCCTGAGCGTGATAAAAGGATGCCGGTACCGCCCGTTGTCAATTCTGCATCATCGGGATGGGCACAGATTACAATTACTCTTTTCTCTTTGTTTTCATACCTTCTGCATTCATGTTCATTGCGATTAGTCCTAAATCAGAATCAATATTAAATGGCTTGTTTTTTTTCATCTCCTGTATGTTGTTAATAATGTTTATAAAAGCTGCCTTACGGGTCAAGGCCATTCAGTTTCCACACCCTGCTTATGTAACATTTGTTGAAAATCCGTCAAAAGCTCCCGCTGTTCCCTTACAGCTCTGAAAGGCACCTCCTTCTTTTTTTTGCGAAAGCAATCAGTTGGCCTACCGCTTCTCCAATGCTCCACTCCACAGGGTGCAACCGGTAACAGCCGTTGGTGATATGAGTGGTGCCGATGTTTTTGTTGGCCGGGAGCAGGTTGTTCATACGTATGGGTAGCAGTGCGCCGAGTGGTATTTGGAAAGGAAGCGACGGAATGTCGATATAATTGATGCCACCTGTAGAGGGATGCAGGTCGATGGCATAAAAACCGATGCCCACACTGTCGAAAAATTCTGCGGAACGCATCCCTTTAATATCGCCGGCAACCAAACGTCTGTTTTCGGCTCCCACGTGTTCTTCCAGAACTGTGAATTCGGCACGGATGCGTCTTGATTCCCGGATGTAGGGATATTTTGCCATCCCGTCATGGGTGCCCATGATATCCCCCCCTCGCAGCCTTAGGCCGTGCCATCCTTTACCGCCATCGGGTCTGGGCACCTCGGTTTGCAACCAGTAGAAGAGTGCGTGGCTCAACTGTTTTGCCTTTTCAACATTTTCTTTGAATGTTTTTTTCCGGCACATCCAGCAGGTTACCCAAAAGAAAATCGTTTGTGGCCAGTTGACAATGGTGATATCTCCATCATATGTGCCTTCAACAAAGTTTTGTCGGTTTATGATGCGACGGTAGTTCCATAAGTTGAAGAGACCTTCCGGGTTTTTCCCCCCCGATGGGTCGAAGCCCACTTTCTGAGGTTGCAGCGTACGTGGATTAGAGTAGGATAAATCGAGCAACCTTCCCGACCAGGGAGGAGTCAATTCAGGAACATATTTTCTCCAGAAATCATACTCCTTTGGAGGATCCTGTACATTGTCTCTTCCGGGTTGATAATCCATTGCAAAGCAGACGGTAAATGCCTGGTTGTTCATCGGATCAGCCTTTTCGGGTGCATGCAGTTCTTTAGTGTCATGTTTCGATTCTGTACCTGTAATATATTCCGTATTTGTCAATGGGAGCAGATCTCCACATTCAGTTGCATCAACGAAAGAATCACCCGTTAATATAGTCCGGTCACCTTTTTCCATGCTCTTTACTGCTACACTTATTACCTGGTCACCGTAGACTTCGCTGCTCCATACCTTATGGTTAAGGAGAATCCGCAATTTTCCGGTACTAAGAAACGGCGAAAGCATATCTGTCAAGACGGACACGGCAACTCTTGGCTCATGACATATCCTGGATACGCTCCCATCACCCGGATTGAGATTTACCCGGCCGCGGGCCGCTTCCGTAAGCGGATAATTCTGACGGTAGTAGTTGCGTACCTTATTTCTGAACTCTCGATACGATTGCGGTGCGCCGTGGGTCTCGATCCACTGGTGTTCGTCGGGAGGGACTCCCTGCTGGGACACTTGCCCACCAATCCAGTCGGTCTCTTCGGTCATGATCACACTCAGTCCATTGCGGCAACAGGCAAGAGCGGCAGCACACCCCCCCATTCCTCCACCCAGGATGATGACATCTGCGTGTAGTTCACGTGATCTGGAATTAATGGACTTTTTATATGTTTCTTGGAGGGTATAAAAGTATTATTACCCTTTAATGCTGCAGAACCTCCCAATAAAGTAGCGTACGTAATAAAACTTCTTCTATCCATCTTAATTCTCTTTATTTATTGTTTTTTTAATTCTGAAATGTCTATATCAATATATTGCTACCATATTTGTAATGGTCCGTTGTTTACCATCGCTGGGAATTATTGTTTCCTTCCCATTTATTAACATGCATGATGAGCCTCCGCCATCCAGATTGATTGCCTCTGTACAGCCTAATTCCAATAAAATATCTGCTACATTCTTTAATGTCATGCCCGGTGTATTAGGCGTTTTATTTCGTCCTTCGCATACGAAGAGTACAACGTATCCGTTCGGGTGATATCCGACTGCCGAGCGGGGATGATTGTAATTGGGACCTACACCACTCGCCTCATCGAACAGTTCGTTTTCCCATAAATTCTTGTACTCTCCCTCTTTTATTAATAGGGGGCCGGCACTAATGGCTTCTTTAGGTTGCCATTTCACAGCACCTTCAGGAAAAATTGCTGAAGGTATGGGCATAGGCTTTTCACCTGATTTATTGGGAGAAGGAGAAGGATAGGCATATAAAATGTTATTCGAATGATATACCCACTGAGAAGTGAATGTACCATCGCTCTCCATCCCGAATGCACCTGTGGTGGGATAATAATTTGTGTCTACCCCCCCGTTATATTTCCTTGTTGTAACCGTTTCTATTTTCGACACTGTCTCCCCGTTCTTTATGATCAGTCCCAATGAAGTTCCCGACCAGAAAAATCCGCCGTTAAGAACCACTTTGGGAAAAGAGTTAGCTTCATAGAACTGTGTAGGGGGGGTATGATACCCTTTTTTTTCCCCCAGGATTTTAAATTTTGCTTTTCCTTCGCTCACATCAGCTACAGCGATGTATGCCTGTACCAATTTTCCGGAAATATCTTTTTTTATATTTATATATGGACAGATATTCCGGAAGGTTGCCAAAATTATCTTTTTTTTCCCAATTGTTAGAAGAAATTACAAAAGGAATTGATTTATAACGCAGATTAACAATGAAAGTTGTAACTTCTCCGTTTCTTTTAACTGAGATTTCAGTTTTATTGGTTAGATCGTATATGGCGGTTGCCGTTTGAGGAGCGACCATCTCAACATTATTCGCTAACGTCAGTCTTATCTCCACTTGCGAAAAGTCTTGCCCACTTTCAAACAGCAAGTCTATCGTTTTCCTGAAGTTGTCAATTTTTACATCAAGAGCTTTGTGTGAAAGTACCTCAAGTTTGGTAATGTACCTGAAGTCAAATTCGTTTTCTTTGTTTTTGTCTGAACAGTTAAGCAACAGCAAAGAGAGAATGGCAATGCGAAAAAAAATATATGTCTCATTTTCTGTATTTATTAAAATTATATTTTATTTTTTTCAAAAAAATGGTTTTTCATCAAACCTTCATATAAGGAAACAGATTCGGGAACTCCAGCGAAAACAGGACTTTCCGCTTTATTCATCAACCCGATGTACTGATAGATGAATATTTTCTCTACATACGGCGATATGGCTTTCACTTGTTCAATAACTCTTTTTGCCGGAGCAGGAAGTAAAGCACTTTGATATACTTTTCCTTCAAATCTGAACACTTCTACATCTGCCCACAGTTTCGATCTGGCTGCTTTTTTTATGGAGGTTATGTAAGTTTTCGAAAAAGGCGGCGCTTTCTTCTACGTTTGTTTTTTTTCCACTCCTATTTCATCCTGATAGGCAATATAGTCTACATTGAGTTGTTCTAGTTGGCGTACATATTTTTCATCGGGAGTTACATTTCGTGTTCCGTATGGCGCAATAAGTGTTTTTGCGTGGGGGGAATTAACTTGACCGCTTCTTGTGAAGAAACATTCACATAGTTGATAAAAAAAATCATCGTAATGTCCTCTAATGCCTGTTTCGTTAGGATAATACCAACCGTAGAAACTTTTGTGGTGGGAGTATTTTTCAGCAATTTCGTTCATGGCTTGTAACCGGAGTTTTTCCACTTGCTTATCCTGCATAAGAAAAGCCGATTTAGTCCAATCGCCATAGAACCCGTTGCTCACGAAAAACTTAATATTGTATTTATCCGCAGCCGAAAGGACCGTTTCCAACGGATCTTCACATTCCAGTTGGTGTTTAGGCAGAAGTTTTGAAGGATAAAACGTTTTGTCGCGTATAGCCGTATTCAACAGCACCAGATACCGGATTCCGGTGTCGGCGATTTCTTTTATTTTTTTATCCCATTGTTCTGCTGTAAATGCGGCTAAAGCAGGATTCCAATATTTGCCTTCTATCAGGCTGTGGTGTTGAAACTCAAACCACGAACCTTCAATGGCTTTTATAGAAGGATGTCTTAAAATTGTTGCCTGTAATTCTGACGACAAACATCCCAAAGCAAATGTTGTTCCTAACGATTTTAAAAATTGTCTTCTTGTACTCATATCCTTGTTGATCTCATTTTTTAATGATTTTCAAACGGCTATTCCTATTAATATGGATTAAACATAACAATTATTACTTAATATAATTACATGATTAGAACAAGATTAGAACTATTTCTTATTCATGAACTAAATTAAAATACGATAAAATCCATTTATTCAATTTTTCGATTTGTTCAGGATATATTTTATGTTCTCCTTGGGGGATTGTAAAAACTTCCTTGGGAGCTTTAATTCCGTTATATGCAGCATAGATTGCAGTAGGGGGGGGAGTAGTTTGATCATTGAATCCCCCCCATGAGTAAAATCCGGGAACTTTCACTTTCTCGGCGAAATTAACTACGTCATAATAAGGTAATACGTTTTTATATACTTTTTCTTTTTGGAGTTTCCCTATATTGGCGCTGCTATTATAAAAATCGGGCCAAGCCCCTGGTCTTCCATGGAGATACCCTGTAAAATCACACATTCCCGGGCAGAAGGCTGCTAATCGTTTCACTCTACGTTCCAGCGAAGCGGTGATGATAGAGAGTGCGCCACCCTGGCTGGAACCCCCAAACGGCAAGCCTTTCCTTATCAAACTCCGGAAGAGAATAGATGAATTCCACGGCTTTAACACATCCGGCAATTACCCGATTGTAATAAAAATCATTGCGATTTTCGATTCCAATATATTGATATTCTTTTAAGGCAGATTTACTCAGTTCGTTATAGAAATTTTCTTCTAAAGTAACCGGATAATCGTGGATATAAACGCTTAAAGTAATAATTCCCTGTTGCGCCATTTCCATTTCGGGTCTTGATGGATATACCCCCCCTGCACCTGGAAATCTGATTAGTGCAGGAAGTTTTTCATTCTTTTTGGGCAGACATAGGACACCGTAAAATGACCATCTTTTTTTTACTTATCTGATATTTTACCTGAAATACATCTATTGAATCATTTGAGTATTCCGGAATAAGTGCCAGTTCACTGTTGAGCGGTTTCGTTAATACTTCTTTTATTTTTGTTTGCCAGAATTTGTCAAAATCGGCAGGACGAGGGGTGGTCGATTTAATACGATCCGGTTCTATCGCTGCTGTTGCTGTTTGGTATGTTTTTTTCACCTTCCGACGAAAGAATAACTTTACATCTTAGAAAACCAGAGGTTATTTCCGTATCTCCATATATTTTATACGTTCCTGGAATTGAAGGTAAAGAGCCTTTTATACGGGGGGGAGGCATTTTTTTTCGGGTCCAATCTCATAGAACAATTTGTCGTTTTCTGAAATATTGGAGAGAGTGATCAGAAAAAAATACGCTGTCTTGTTTTTTTGTAGATCCCTTCTTCGAGATTTGACCGCACATCAATTTTTGGATGTTCTCCTTTTTTTTGTCCGTAAATTACGGTTAAAAAGCCCGATAAAACCAGGAAAAAGAGAGTTGTTTTTTTTATTCATTTATTTTTAGGATTGTTGGATTTTAGGGTTGTTTTGTATTTCTTCCCAAATGCGTCTGTAACGATAATTTCTATTGTTGAACCTTTCGACGCAGGAGTGGCTCTGAACATATGTTCGTTTATGATGGGCGAAATCCATTTGAATTCCAATTTGTCTTTATCGGCACACATTTTTACCACTTCGGGGTCAATGCCTTGGAATCGGGTCATTTCGCCCCCCCTGTTTTGACCGTTTTCCGTCCATTCTATTTTCCAGTTTTTATCCCAATTCCAGACGTTTACGGTTACATCGCCGGGAAAATTGGTGTTTTCTCCTACGGCGTAAGCGCGCATTTGATACTCTTGCGGATGACCGGCGCTTTTAAAGTACCATTGTACGTTGTCGCCGTTTATTTCATATACTCCGTATCCGAGAGGTGTTCCGTCCAAGCAATAATCGCCTTGCCACCATGTGCCGCAAATAGCGGCAGTGTTGTGTTCGTAGAGATTGGGCGCATGGATAATGTTTTTATTGTAGTGCATGTGTCCGGTAAGAATGTGCGCGTTATACGGTTCGAGGATTTTAAATAAAGCGGAAGCGTTTATGGTTTGTCCGCCCATGTTTTCGTTGGAGTACGAGAACGGTTGTGGCGTTTCGGAAAGTTGTGCGGGAATATGCATGGCAACGAAAACGGTAGAACCTTTGGGTACATGGGATAGATCCTGCTCCAACCATTGGAACATTTTTTTCGGTAATGTAACCAATGTAGAAATAGTCGCGTCCAATGTAAAAACATTATCAAGGACTATATAATGTACTTTCCCGCGATTGAAAGAATAGTAAGCGGGACCGAAAACGCTGTTATAGGTATGGGTAGATGTTTCATCGGAACGACCGCCATAATTCTCATCGTGGTTACCCAATACACGATAAAAAGGTATACCAGTTTTGTTCAGTTCCCCAATATAGCGGGAGTAGAGTTGAGGCCTGTCGCCCACAAGGTCGCCGCAGTCGATACCGAACACATCGTGTTGCTTATTAGAGTTTATTGTCTGTTTGCAATCCTCCACAATCTTCGTATATGATGCGAAGTTTTCCTCTTTGAAGAATTGCGGGTCAGAATGAACCAGAAGGGTATGACGATGGTCGTTTTTGGGGGGGTTTTTCTTTATTGTGAAATGAAAAGTTTGACTTTTTTTTCACTGTTGATCCTTTGATAAAATTGAGGTATTCCTAAACTATCTTGCGTAAGATACCCCCGACGGAGTAGTAATGTATACAAATTCAGCATTCCTATCGGGTGAGGGCATAGAGAACAATCCATCTTTATCGGTCAGTACGCAGGTTTGCCCGTCTGTAACCACCACGTTAGCTACTCCTTTTTCCCCCCCACAGGTTACCTTCCCTTTTACCGGGTAAGACGTTTGTGCTTCTGTACGTGTTGGAAGGCATACGCAAAGTAAGGCGGCAAACAATATTGAATTTAAAGATTTTTTTTGCATGTATTTTTAATTTTTATCTTTGGATAGTGCCTTGTCGATTCCTTTTTTTTAATGGCACCCCTCTGGTCATACATGATCAGATAAATCATATCGAAGAACATCAGTCCGTCTCCTTTTGTCAAACAGATATAAACCGCCTCTTCCGCATCTTGCGGTTTGTTTTCGAAATTCAACACCCGTAAAGGCTTCCATAATCTTTTTCATCGAGAAAAAAATACCGGAAGAGGAGCATAATGTTTCCTCTTCCAGTAATGTGAAACCAATTTATTCTAGATTAACATTCCAAACGATCACTCCGGAGTTGGTGCATAAGAAGGCTACCGTACATGAATTTCCATCAGGAGCCACACGTATCGTCACGTCACCAGTCACATTTCCGTTCTTTCCGTATGAACTATCCAACGGAAAGTAAAGCCAATCGTTCCACTTTCTGGTATGAATCAGATTCACAATGCTCTTAACAGAAGAGGGGTCTTTCATCATGGGCCTTACCTGAAAGATCTCTCTCATCCAATAATAATAATCTTGTTCGATAAGAAAGATATATTTTGCCCCCCCATTCATGTTTACATAATCGAATGAATGGCCAACCCCCCCGCTATCTTCATTAGTGAGCCATTGGTGAAAGACATTTTGTATATGATGCTCAGAGGCATATATCGGCTTATTGGTTGTGCCGTCCATATAGGTAATCGCTACTTTCCCTATTCCGTTATCGTATCTGGGAATAAAGTAATTGGCGTTTTTACCGAATTCTACGGGAACGATGGTGGGTTGCATTCCCATCTGGTATCCCGGATCATATTCAATTTTATCGGGTTGTTCGGAAACAACCTGCCCGTTTTGAATTTCCCAGCGTAAAACATGTTTTGAAAGGAGACTCCCATATACAGGAACGCATGTTTGGAGATATCTCCC
>JMBV01000082.1_pt1 | contig 36187 bp, 57 predicted proteins | sample 616531 | NCBI WGS metagenome assembly JMBV01 (sample SAMN02727904, study PRJNA239997) | anaerobic digester metagenome | biome: anaerobic digester; isolation source: mesophilic anaerobic digester inoculated with municipal waste water sludge... | place: Germany: Bielefeld University, CeBiTec ...
TAGAATTCTTTATAATGTTTAGGTTTAATTTTCATAAACTCTTCGTGGATTATTTTTAATACCATATCATCTGATAGTTCGCTAATTGATATTTTATTCTTTTTTTTGAATTCATAGTATTTCCTCCTAACAATATTTGTAAATTAACTTTGGGATATTATTTTATTTGAAAGTATAGTTTCCTATTGTTTTATGAGCCTTTATTCTCTTTCAGTTTTCTGTTATAATTTATTGAGAGTAATTTTTATAAATACATATTTTATTTTGTAGAAGGAAGCATTTTATCAATTGCCTCCTTCTATTCTTTGATAGAAAAATTAATTCAATTTAACAAATTCGCCTATACGCTTCATTAGCGTATATCTCTCTAGGTAATTTTTAATTAATATTGCAGAAATCATCTTATCTTCTGTATCATCTATTAAGTTTTTAATTGTTGCATTATATCCTTGCTTTCTATATTTTTGAATCTCTGCTTCGATTGTCTTAGCATTTGGAATGTTACTTATTTCTGCATTAACAACCTTATATTCAAGCCATTCGTTTGGAATAATTTCAAAACCTGGGAGTTCTCTCTGAACCCTTTCATATACGTATAAAATATCTGCCTGACTTGTTGTAATTGAAAGGTTCTTTAAACTGTTACTTCCATATTCTTTTACCCAATTTACCATTTCTTTGTTCCATTCAATCTTCTGCGAAAAATAACTTTGTAATATTTTTTTTCTTTGTCTCGTTTTAGTTTTATTTGTCTGTTTCTTTCCCATTCTAATAATTCTTCAAATGCCATAGGCCTACTAAAGAATTTAATGACTAAATTCCCTGTACAGCATCTGCATTCTTCATCGTAATTGTAGTATTCTGTTGGTATGCCAGTAACTTCGAAATCGCCTTCTGGATTCATAAATTCTTTTATACAATAAAAGCCAATATTGTAACTGTCTTCATCATATTTGCATTCTTCTAAAAGTACAATCTCATCCTGCCCCCCCGCTTCAATCTGAATACTCTGAAGCATGCTTTTTCTGACAATACTATGCAATTCTACTTCTCTACCACTTTCGGCTAAGAGATAGTTAATTTTGACTAACCTTTTACTTGCTTTATTCTCAATTAATTTTTTTTATGCTGATTTTTGATTGCCATTTCTAATTTTCTCATACTTCATCGCTCCTCTTTAATAAAACTGAAATCATTTTTCATTTTTACTATATTGGAATTGCCTTGATATTCATCAACATATCAAGACAATTCCATCCATCCCTTTACAGTTTATGCGTCTTCTAAAAAAAACTGAAAAATATTTATCTATTACTTCAAAGCAGTCATTTCTTTCAAGCCACTCATATGCTCCCTCTGGTTCTAAAGGAATGATACCTTCAGTTCGCCTTCCTGACTCTCCATACTTTGATAAGGCACCACCTGAATAGTACAAAAACCAATTACCTTTTTTTTAGTTATATACAATTCTTCATATACATAGTGAAAGTCATTTGTGCTAAGACCATTCCAATACTTACCTATTAACTCCGCAGTTTCTGTATTATAAACTTTGCGATTTATTATCTTTTTTTTCATGTTTCATCTCTCCTTAATTTTGATATAATATTGATTAACAAATTAATTTTTTTATTTCCAATATCACAGGGGCATTCGGCAAAATGCCTCTCATTTTCTTTTATTAGGTGCTCTAATATCAATCACAAAACTACCTCCCAAGTAACCTTTTTATCTTTAAAGCAAAATGTATTTCTATAACCAGAGGGGGTGTAAAATTTCTTAATTGTATTTGAACTATTTAACCCCCCCTACATTATAAGCATAGCACATACAATTTTTGGTTATTTTTATAAGCATTTTCACCCCTCTATTGATAGTTTAACATATAAGAAAATTGAGATTTTTTTTAAACCATATCTCCCTTCACTATTAAGCATAACATATTATAATTTAGAAAATTTTTACTATATTTCCACATTTGTAGTATAACTCATAAGAAATTTGAGATTTTTAAACCTTACCCCCCCTCTATAATTGAGTATAACATATGTTAAAATATGTAAAATTGACAATGTTGATTTGCCATAGGACTAAATTTCTTATACCTTGCACCCATCTCGCCTGTAATTGGCAATAAAAAAAACTGCCTACTTTTATTAGTAGACAGTTTAATAAGATGGGCATCAATGATGAAACCAGTTTTGCTGAAGCATTTTATATATAATTAATTATTCACGTCAAGTATATTTTTCATACTATACCTTTTTAACTTAAACCATAACCCTTACCCTATAGTTAGGTCAAAGGCTCATGGATTAAGGGTTTGATAGATTTTTTTATGCGACAAAAATTCAATTATACGCTAAATAACAACTTAATAACTAATTCCGCAGCCCTTTCCATTACCAATCAAAAAGGCTAACAGGTTAGTATACTACAACTACCCGTCAGCCTATTTAAAAAAATGTATATTATTCAGTCTTTTCGTTTAATAGTTTTTTTAAACATTCTTACTATCTTGTTTATAAATTTCTGCCTGCTTTCATTGGTATTAATAATAGCATATCCTCTTTCCTTTCCACCCTTTATCATTTCACCGTACCATACTTTAGAGGATTTTAGCAGGTCAAGTTCATTTATAAGAGGCAAATACTCTTTCCAATTCTCCTTCTCCCTTAGAACTTTGCTTATCGCCACATACCCGTAGAACATGAAGTTTTCCCCTATTAGCGATGTTTCCTTACTCTTCGCCCTCTTTTCGTAGTCATGAAGTTCAGGTATAAGGTTTATTAATTCATTGAAAAATTCTGCAAGATATTTAGATAATTCTAACGCCTGAACCCTTGTCTCTAAATCCTCATACACTAATTGTATAGCATTTACCAAAGTTGCAAATGTAACAATATGCTTTTCGTCCTTTTTAGGTATTGAATTTCTTACCACTTCCACCCTGCCAGCCAGGTCGCTGTTTTTCATCAATTCCCTTACTACAATGTTTGCAAGACCAGTCTGATTGAAATACTCAGCACGGCTGGAACTAATTTTAAGCCCTTGGGAGAATTGATGAAATTGCTGCTGGGCAGTCTGCACATCATAATTGGTGATTTTTACAGGGAATTTAAGTTCAGTTAAATCAAAGTCTGTATTCCCTTTGTCATTTGATTCTAAAATCATTGCCAAAGCCCTAATCCTATGTTGTCCATCGGAGATATTGATTTCTCCGTTTACATTAAGATTTCCCTCGTCATCAAGTTCAATCTTTTCATTACCGTCCGCAAGGATGTTTAATGTAATCATATCAGTAAAATACTGCCCACTTAACATGGATTCATAAATTTTTTTTCACATTGGCTTTGCTGTATACAGCAACCTCAGTTTCCGTGTTATCCTTTCCCCCCCTCTTAACTTTTGTACCCCCCCTTTGGATTTCTGGGTTATATGTTATTATCCCATCCCTCCACATCTGTGCTAATTCCTGGCCATCAATAACAGTTTGATACTCTTTCTCACCTATTTCACTCACATTCCTGAACACGTATTCCGACATATGTACTTTTCCTCCCTTGTTTTTACATTTATAATAATACAGCAAACTTTTCCAATACTAAAATTATGGACAATATTTTCTGGTTGTATTCTATCAGAAACAGGTTAAAGGCACAAGGGAAAAGATACAGTTTAAACAGTTTAAACAGTTTAAATTGCAAAAATAAATTTTTCTCTGCTGCTAAACCGCTCTCATTCATTAATATACAGGAATAATGCTAAATTCCAATATATTTCATAAAACAGAACCAAAAATAAAAAGACTGCTGTATAATCCACACACAGTCTGAAGATTAATTTTTATTAACATTACATGCGTTATTTTCAGGTTTTAAGTTATATTTATCAATCCGAAGAATAGTTATTAATTTCAGTTATTTCCTGAATCTCAACACTTTTACGGTTATAGTCCTGAATTAATATGTCCAACTGTCGGCTTACCTCAATAATTTCCTTGGTAGTTAATTGAATCCTCTCATCCTGGATTACCATTTTATTTAACCTATCCCTGGCAGCGTCTATAGATTCCTTAATTTCCTGTAGTTCACGCTTTGCATCAATTATATCCTTTCTATATCCTTCATCTTTACTGCATTCTATCACTGAACCCTTAAAACCTTGTTTACCCTTATATACTGATATCCCTCTATTGTTATTTCTATATTCCTGTTTTCAGATACGTTTCTGCTGAACATCCTGCATCCCCCTATCACAAATAATGACAGCAAAAAGACACGCCTCCCCCCCTATACTCATAAGTTCCAGGCACTAAGCCTGGCAGTATAGGGAGGCATGTCCTCCCGTCCGTATATTCTTATATTACCATAATTTCTATTTTTCTACAATAACAACTATTATTTTATTTTTTTCCTTGCAACTATAGTCCAGCGTATGGCAGTTTTTTTTGTACCATTTTGTCATTATCCAGCACATCCACTTCTGTATAATAAGGACGCAGATTAAATTTATAGCCTTCCTTTACCAGATACTCTGTTGCCAATATTATCGCTCTTACGGCTGTGTAAGTTGCTTTTACTCTTATACAGTCTACATGCAGTATTCCATCGCTCACAGCATATTGGATTATTTTGTCCGAAACAGAATTAACGTTGCTGTCTCCAGCAACCTTTAAAATCCGAATGTTCATACCTTATTATGCCTCCTTAGTTTGTATTTATCAGCATAATAAGGATTGATTGTTAATAGTTTCAAGTGTCTTTGCTTTCCTTTCAATGCTTCATTTCAAAACAAATCCTCCACCAATTAACAGGTCAATATCACCTATAAATCAATTTGTATCTTAACAGGTTAATAATATACCTGCTTCTTTTATGGGATTATTGTGCATCTTTTGAATAATTTTTAATCATCTGTTCCAGTTTTATATTTACCTCCATCAGTTCTTTGTCAACCGACCCGTTTGGATTCTGAATAACTTTATTTTTTTAATTGGTCCCGCACTGCTCCTATTTTCTGTTTTAATTCCATTAGTTCATCTGCTATCTGTTTTGCTTTAACCTTTTTCCCAGCCTTCTCTTTATACATTTTATTATCCGCTATGGCTATTATCTTTCCTATCTCGCAGGTACAATCTGAACAGGCCGTCCCTGCACTTATTTCAATATGAATATTTTCTTCTTTCCCTCTTTTTCTTATATTTTCCTTAATCCTGTTTATCACCTTTTCTACTATTGCCTTTTCGTATTTGCAAGAAGTATGAAAAATTCATCTCCCCCATACCGTATGGCAATATCCTGTTTACGGATACTTTCTCTAATAGACTTCCCGACAATCCGTATAGCCTTGTCCCCCGCCAAATGGCCTTTATTATCATTAAGGCTTTTCAGATTATCCACATCAATAACAATTAAAGTAAACCTCTTGGGTATGGGACGGTGCAGCACACCTGATATCAACTGCTCCCAGTAGTTTCTGTTGTATAAGCCCGTAAATGAATCCCTGTATGCATATCTGTATATGTTCCCATGCGGTTGAATAAGAATCAAATAGTATTCTGCTTCATCTAAACCAACCTTATCAGCAGTGATACTATAATTCCCAACTTTGTAACTAACAGTACCGCCAACAGGCAAATGGTCAAAGATATGGATATCTTCCAGGCACTTTTCAGCAACATCCTTATCGATATTGCTGTAGTAAATCCTGCCTTGCTTATTTATCAGTATGCATACTGTTTTGCCGGTTTTTACAAACTCCTCCATAGCACATTCTCCTATAAAACCATGTTATGTGTTTTATTAGAACATAAAAGTTTATATATTCGGTTAAACTTAAAATGTTCTAATAAAACACAAAGGTGGTAAATATGAAATTGGTACTCGACAATGATAACCGTAATATCATCGGGCCTCGGTTAAAAGTTGCAAGGTTAAAAAGCAATCTAACCCAACAGCAGTTATCAGCCAGGTTGGAGACAATGGCTGTATATATAGACAGGGCAAGTATCAGCAAAATCGAGCAGCAGAGGCGTATTGTGACTGATTTCGAATTATTAGCCCTGTGTCAAATCCTAAAAGTCAGCCCTGGCTGGCTGTTAGGGTTAGAAAAATAGTTTATAATGTTCTTTATTAGAACATTATAAACTATATCCTCATCTTTGTAAATCCTACAGCCCTTTTCCTTCCCTTATACCTTATACCCCCCCATTTGTTATTTATTTAACCATCTTCCTACATCTTCCTAAGAGTATAAACAAAAAAACACACCTCTCCTATACTTATGCAGTATAAGAAAGGTGTGTACCTTTCGACTGTGTGTATTCATTTTACCATATTTCGGTTATAAATACAAAAACTTGTATTATTTCCCCTTAGCAATCAAAGTCCACCGAATGGCAGTCTTACTAATTGGCTGTATATCATTTCCTGCTGTGTTTACTTTAACGTAATATGGCCTCAAATTAAACCTATACCCTTTACTCACCAGATATTCAACCGCTTGTATAAGGGCTTTTACTGTCGTATATGTTGCCTTTATTCCTATTGCATCAATATGGACAATGCCATCCTCAACTACGTATTTATTAATTGTATCAGCAATAGCATTTATATTACTATTCCCTGAAACTTTTAATACCTGTATGCTCATGTCTCATATGCCTCCTTAACCTGTTTTATGAGGCATATTATTGATTGATTATAAAGCATTTCAAGTATTAATTTTCATTCTTCATTACTTCAGTTCAAAACAAGAATTGAACCAAAACTAAAATTGATTAGAATATTTCATTAATACTTCATACTTCATTAACTTCAAGGCGTCTCTCAATGTTTCGCAAAGTTTTCTTGAACTGAAGTACCTTGAAGTATTAATAACATATTAACCATATTTTTAAGTTTGTCAAATTTTTAGGCTTAATTTTTTTGTTACATTTTTGTTACAAAATAAAGTTCCTCTTGAAATACACTGATTTATGGCTATAATACGTTCATTAAAAATTACGGAACGGAGGAATAGCCTATGAACAGCAGTTTAGATAACATCATTGCCAAAAAGACATCTCACGATGTTGGTGTTTTAGTATTTCAATACCTTAATGATATCGAACCCTTAATCCAGCAGTCTCTCACTGCTGCAAAGTTAAAGGATTTTTACAGGCTTAAAGGGAAATATAACAAAGGGCGTTTTGTCTGCCCATTCCATTCTGGAGCAGATAACCCTACCTCTCTTTCTCTTAATGACAACAAACGGAACTTTCACTGCAACGCCTGCGGTAAAAGCGGTACATACCTTGAATTTATCATGTATATGCAAAATTTCTCAGGTAGGAACAGCCTCAACGAAGCAAAAATTTTGCTGCAAACAACTTTGCTGGGCTGAATCTAGGATTCAACTCAATCGCTGATTTTGAGCAGAAGTTAAAAGATAAAATACTGGAACGCTATCATAAAACAAATAGCCTTAGATATACAGATTACTGTAATATCTGGCTGCTTCCTGAAAGATATTTTTCTTATACAGCAGAATCGCAAGGCCGCCAATGCCAAGGAGAAGAACAACAAATAAAGCCTTCCTTCAAGGTTTCTCCTTCCAACTCTACAAACAAGCCCGGTTTTATACTGGAAGCACTGGACCTTGAAATGACCATCAGGCATCATAAAGCCCAGAATATAATTGACAATGGGATTACTGATTATGATAAAGCAATTCAGGATGCTAAAAACAGTAAACTGATTAATGACTTTACTCAAAATGCAGATAAATTAAATTCTGTCGATAAACTCTCTGATTTCATGAGTAAGAAATATAATATAGACATAGATACTGCTTTGAGATATGGACTTATCTGTTTTGATAAGGCTAGCCAGAAGCAACTCTACTACAGTGATTTCTTTATGCTGAATGACAGAGTCCTGTTTCCCGTTCAAGACCATGAAACTGGCATAGTTGTCGGGTACCAGTGCCGACAAACAGATTTAAATGCTCCAAAACAGTACAAATACCTTAACGTGACCGATTATCAGGATAACTTGACAGCAAATAAAAACGGAACGGCTTTTAGAAATTTTGTTCCGTTTAAACCTGGAAACTTCCTTTTTAACCTTTACGAACTGAAGAATAAATGCATTAATGCATTATGGATTACAGAAGGCATTGCAGATGCAATAAAACTTTCCTGCATGGGATATGACGCCGTTTCTCCAGGGCAGGCAAATTTAACCGACTTCCATATATACTTAATTGATAAATATTTCGGCAAAGATGTGGTTATTAACTTATTCTTTGATAATGATGACCATAAGGTTGGACAAAGCAAAAGCATTGCAGCCGCCTACCGCCTTTGGCAGTTTGGTTTCAGGAATATTAGAATTATAAGTACCTTTAAAGAATTAGGAAAAGATATTACCGATTGTTCCGTTAAACTGCGTGATGATAACATGCTAAGGCTTTTAATTAGTCTATGGGAAAAACAAGCCTATTCTTTTACCCCTGCAAGTAATGAAGATTTAAACACTCTATTAAAAACAGGCCTGTACACTGAAAATGAAATTATATGTATTGACCCAAGAGATATAAACCAGATGACTAATTTTGCTGAAGCAATTGTTAAGCATATAGATTTAAAGGATATGACATATCAGCAACTTGCAGTATTAAAAAAAATTATGTTGCTTTAGAGAAGAAGAAATAAAAATTCTCTTTAACCTTTCTAAAAAGGATTATCATGACATGCAGGATACTGATGAAACAGAAACTGCCATAAAAGAAAATAGCAATATTAACGCAGGCAATGCTCAAGAAGAAAGAAATGCAGGAGAAAACCTAATCAACATTTCTAAAGCACAACTGTTTCATCTGAAAAAGAGATTTGATTTAGATTTAATTAAGAAAATAGACAACGAATGTTCCAAAAACAGATTGCTGCTATTGTAGGCAATATAATAAAAATAAAGATTTTGATGTATGTGATTATATCCCTAAAAATGAAAGTTACCATTCTTCAACTGGTATAGCCCCCCCTATCACCGCTGTACTGGATGATGGCAACTTCACCCCCCCTATATATGACGATGTCAGTATTCCTTTTTAATGAGCCGTAATCTTAAAAATTTTTTTTAATCAAAAAAAACTTGACTTTCAAAACCATAATTCTGTATCCTGTTTAAAATCAAATGAAAGGACGTGGTTGTATGAAAGCCAAGAATTTAAAACAAGAAATTAAGAATATACTTTCTGCAATAGACAAGAACTTTGGTAAAGACTCAAGGGAATATCAGGATGCCGAATATTACCTTGACATCCTTGAAACTGTTTACCATTATAACTACAACGACGGGATAGATTTACTGAATGAATTAAAGGAATTGCTGAATAAATTGTCAGATAGAGTGCCCGAACTGGCACCTGAAAGGTTCTCACAGCATTATCCAGATGTAAGTGAGATGATAAAATATCTGGATAAATGGTTATCTGATTAATAATCTTATGGCTTTTCAGTTTTGACTGGAAAGCCTTTTTATATAATATGTTATATTATCTTTTCTGTACAAACAAACCTGTTGTTACATCTTTGCTCCTGATAAATAACTGATTCTGGATTAATTATGATTTTTCTTATATTTGATAACAACTAGATATATGAATCCCAATATTGTTAGCAATGCAAAGATTGCAGTAAACAAGTGCGAAGAAGACTGACCTGACAAATAAACTGCTGTTGGTCCATCTGCACCGCCTATAATTCCTATTGAACCAGCATCTCTTGTATCTATATTGAATTTATGAGATAAATATAATGACAGCAGATAACTGGAAAATAAACTGATAAATGCTACTAAAGCACATATAACAGTAAATATAGTAATCATCTTTATTGATTTTTCTTTTTCATACCTTATTCACTCCAAACATTCTCTTTTTACGAAAGCATCGTATTCTCTATTGCTTACTTATTTTAATAATATTTCTTCCATCTGTTTTATCAATGTCAAATAAGACATTATCATTTATAACAGGACTATTAATTTGTGTAAAATCTACATCGCTTCTGTCGAGCGTAACATCCAAAACTACTTTATTATCTTTCACAAAAACTAATTTTTGAAATATGTCATCATCCAGTGGATGCTCCCCCCCGAGCCATGTTTTATCAAATATCAGATAACCAATATATGTATCGGCAGTGGTCCATTTTGTTCCTACTTTTTCATGCATTTCTGTTCTGCTGGTATAAGGCAGTATAACATACATTCTGTCCCATTCAAAAGGAGTTATATTTTTAATATCAAAATATGATTTTTGCTGGATAGTTGTCATAAGGTTATTTTTGAAACTTTCTAAGTGCTCATTGTTTATTTTTTTGACTACGAAAACTTATATAACTTGATGAAAACAGTATTAAAGGTATTATTAAAAATACTGATATAATAATTGTTTTGCTTTTGATTTTCATATATCTCCACCTCAAAAAGGATACATGCAATATTGTGCTACATTTTCCCAAGAATGTCTATTTACTATTATATAGTACAACCTAAGTTATTAATAGAGTCTTTTATATAGATTTTGATAAGATTTATGGGTAAGAAAAAAACAATACCTTTAATAGTTACTATTATATTATGTAATTTCTTATTCTAAGCCCCCCCTATTCCCTTTAACCTATAATCCACATACTCCTGCTCTGTTTCAATTTTAGAATCACTTTTTTTACCCCCCTTAACCCTTAAAACCGTTTCTAACTCCTTTTCCCTATTAAAACCCATCCATTTGCTCCGTTTCTCATGCAAAAAGAATGAATTCTAAATAATTATCTTATCAGTTTTCTATATAAGGAAACCAATTCTAAAATCGGGTTTTACGCTTCTATTATGCTCCTGAGGAAAAAAATTACTTTATACAAAAATATATAAAGCAAAATAGGGAAAGAAACCGCAACAAAGCAATCTCTTCCCCCCCTATTTTGCCCGTTTGCCAACTACATTCCCTAGAATGCACTTTAAATATAGCATATCCTAGAATTATTTGTAAAGAAGTTTGTCTTTAATTTTTCAAATTATAGTTCCTTTTAGTTCCTAACTAATTCTTCCAGTTCCTTTGTGTACTAAAATTTAACATCAGGAATTAAGTAAACGGCATATAAAAAGAGCAGAATAAGGCAAAATGCCTTATCCCTACCCCCCCTTTTCTCATATCTGGCTTATAATATCAAAAACATCATCAGGGATGCCTCCTGCTGATTCTTCATTATTTGCTTCATTAACTGTTATACCTCCCATTTCCTGAATCGCTTCTTTTACAGCATCCTTTATACATTGCTTATTTATTTGTGTATTGTTCTCTATATAAGCAAGGACAGCATCTGCAACAAATGCTGTTTTTGCAGAACGCTTGGATATTATTATTTCATAGGCTTCCCTCAATTTCTCATTTCTCAAATCAAAACTGAGGTTTATTCTCTTTACTTGGCTCATCATCTTCACCTTCTTCTTAAGGCTTCTCTTATTAATCTCTCATATCCAACAGCATTTGCAATTTGACTTTCGGGCAGTATTTCAGTATATCCGATTCGGTTTTGGTGTTTCCCCTTGTCAAGAGTGTTTTGCACGATGCACGCTCCACCGCCCATTATCAGATTCATTGTTGCCTGAAGTTCATATCCGTTTTCTCGCAGTTCATCAAGCATGTCATTGACAAAAGTAATAGTCGTTGTTTCTATAATTTTATCTATTCTATCATTGAAAAATAATGACTTCTTTCCTTGAATCGTCATCTCAATTTGCTCTTCTGTAATTTCAATGCCTGTTTCCTTTCTTATCTGCTCTTGTATTGTTTTAACTAATTTTAACATTCCCCAGTTCAAACTGATTGCAGAATCAATCAAGGGCTTTCCCTGATGTATTTTTACCGCATCCACGGTAACTTGGCCAAAATCAAGCAAATTCAAAAAGTCAATTCCTCTATACTTTTCAAAGTGAAGCATATAGCCTGAAATAGCCTGTGGAAAGCACATAACCTCTTTAATATTTACCTGGTATTTCTTCTGGTTATAGGTAAAATGAATATTATCTCTTTTAAAATAGTTTATGAACTTTTGTTTTAATTGAAAGTGGGATAATGGTACTCCAACTCCTAAAATCACGTCTGCACTTGTTATTCCCTCTTTGCTTAGCCTCATAGCCAATGCTGGAAGTGTGAGGATAAAGAAAGTTTCATCTATTGTTTTATCGTAGTGATATTTAACCCTTTTCCCTCCGATTGAGTAATATTTTCCGTTATAGTACAGTAAATTTTCTGTAATAACTGGAGCAGTTGAACTTTCAACATATCCTGATGAATAAATACCTTCTGAAGATTTTATAAATCTGTTACCGTGGTCAACTCCAATAATTATTTTGTTATCCATATGCAGCACTCCTTTTCTAATTTTGTTTCTAAAAGACCCTTATTAAAGTGCAAGGTTCCTTTATGTTCTTTAGCATCCTAACGAAACACTTTTTATAATTTCAAGTTTTTTTTCTCAAAAAAAATGCTTACCTATCAAATTAGGTAAGCAAACAAATTTATTGTAACGGAGGTATTTGATTCTGATTTAGTAAAATACCTTTTTATTAATTGGCGATTATTTTATATAAAATTACTAAATAAATTTTCAAGTGTTTTATCATCTTTTCCCTAATCCTTTCCTCTTTCTCCTTAACCCTTATCTTATTATATATGTATTTAGTAAATTCCGCTAAAGCCTTGATATTACTGCATCTAAACAAATTTTTAAGCGACAAAAATATGTTAAGGTATTAGTTCTAAGATGTAAGGGTTAAGGTTATATAAACCTTTCCCTTCAGTTATTTATTTTAAAAAAAATTCTAATATTAAAATTTGACCTATCCTTATCCTTCTATATAATATGGAAAACTAAATGCGAAAGGATGAATTTTATGAGTGTAAATTTATACATAAAAGATTTTAAAAGTCTAAAAGTTTGGCAAAAAGCAAATGCTCTGGAGCAAGAAATAGGAGAATTGGTTAAAGGGTTTCCAAACTTTGAACAATATAGACTTACAGACCAGTTAGTAAGGGCTGTAAGGAGTATAGGTGCGAATATTGCAGAAGGAAATACCCAATTATTTGTAAAAAAAAGAAATAGTTCATGCAAATATAGCACTTGGTAGCGCAGGAGAAGTTAGAAATCATCTTCTTACTGCCTATCAGAATGGCTATATAAATAGAGAACAGTATGATGCTTTAGATGAAAAGTTGATTGAGATTATCAAAATGCTCTATGGTTACATAAAAAGGTTAAAACTGGAGATAGGTAATGATTCAGATTTTAGTGACTCCTAATTATGCTATAACAAGGATTAAGGTTGCTTCTCTTTGAGCCTTAATCCTTTTTTGCCTTATCCCTCCTCCTAACACTCTTATACGCATTTTTAGCCCTGCAGGTAATGTCCATTTCATTTTCAAGACATACTTATCATGCCTATGAATGTATTGAAATACATTATCAAGGTTGGTAAATTCCTGTTGGAAATGACAATTTTTATTCTCGAATTTTTTTTATTTTGATGATAAAGAAGGTATTGTTTCTTTCCTGTCCGTTGTATTATTCACAAATTTAACAATGAATACGCATATATAATATTTTGAACAACTATTGCTTTAAAATTATACTTATTACTTTCACAAACTTCATCCTTGCTAAGAGCATAAGCACTATTACACCTTACCGCCTTCATTAATCATCACCCCCCCGTTATTAACTATTGTATCGGACCAAAAGAGCATGACAAGAGTTCAGTTATAAAATAAACTTTTCCATGTTAAATTCAATAAATTAGCAAAGAAATGTGGTATTATATCTACATAGAATACCGTAAAATGGGTATGGAGCTAAGATATGCCTAAAACAAAAATGGTAGACTTTGAAGAGTTTTTGCAGATGGATAAAGAAAACAAACATAGACTAGAGTATTTTGATGGTGAAGTAGTTTACCTTGAATCTCCGTCAGTAAAACATCAACAGGTTTTATTAAACATTGCTGCAGAATTCCGAAACTATTTCAAAGGCAAATCTTGTGAGGTATTCATCTCCCCACTGGATGTCTGGTTAACAAATAAAGAAAAAAAACTGCTAAAGTAAAAGTTCAACCTGATTTAATGGTCATTTGTGATAAAACTGGATTAATGGAAAACGCATATGAGGGTGTACCAGTCCTAGTTATTGAAATAATTTCCACTTCTAATCAAACCCATGACAGAATAAGAAAATACAGTACTTATATGGAATTTGGCATAAATGAATATTGGATGGTAAATCCAGAACTTAAAACAGTTGAGGTATATGTATTAGAAGAAAATGAGTACAAGCAGGCTGCTATTTACAAAGGTAGTGATTGTGCTGCATCTCAAACTTTTAATGAACTTAAGATTTGCTTAGAAGAAATTTTCCCAAGTAATAATAACTAATCCATCCGTCATACTTAAGTGTTATTTACCAACTATCCAAATAATTCATCTCACTTAAGTATCCAAATTCTTGTGGAAAGAATCCTTTATCAACGTATACATCAAAATAAATATTAAAGACGCTTTGCTATAAAGCATGATTATAGTCTCATTTATCGACTAATAATCTTTTAATACATTAATTCATTAACTAATATGAAACTCCCGTAATGTACCTTAAATGCCCTCAAATAGGGATAAGTTTTGAGGATTAATGATTTTGGATAACAATGTTGTTATATCCCATAGTGAATTAAATACTTGTTTCCTGTTATAGCCTCAGTTATTTTTCAGTGAGAAGTTGAAGTTCTTTTGCCTTGAAGTGATTATTTGCCTTTATAATAATATCCTTGAATTGTTTGAGGGATTCTGGAGGGATAAGCGTTACACCGCAATAATCTAATCCAGTACCTGGCTGCGATGTAACCTGAAAATATGTCTTTATTGTCATTAATTCGTCATTAAACTTTATAATTAATTCTTCAATTATATCGTCACTGATAGAAATACAATTATATTTTCAGGTTCATAATCACTATACCATTTGTTTTCTTCAAAGGAATCTATTATTCCAAACTCATGTTTTGCCACGGTATCACCTCTACTTAAATACATTTATACAATATTTTAAATGCTATCCTGCTCCCTAACTCTATTAACTGCCCAGACATTTCCACTCCTGCTTGTTTTACCTGTTTAAAAGTAAACAGCGCCTTTAGGACAACTTTTCACACATTCCATGCATAAAATGCACTCTGTTCCATTTTCCCTGCTTCTTTTGCTGTCTAAAATATCTACATTCATGGGACATACTCTTTTGCATTTTTCGCAAGAAATACACTTTTTGCTGTCTGCTTTTACCCTGAGCAGCGAAAAATAACTTGCTGTTTTTAAAAATACAGTTATAGGACAGATATATTTACAAAAAGCCCTGTTGTCTTTCAGTATGAAAGCCATTACTATTCCAACTGCATAGTATATGATATTTCCCGCAATAAAACTCCAAAACATCACAACTTCAATGTCAGCATTATTTAATAGAAACAAAACGCCTACAAATAGTATAGAACCTGAAAACATGATATACCGTATAAAGGAAAGTTTTTTATGCTTGGATTTTCAGGCATCCTATAAGGCAGCAAATCTAAAACCGCAGCCGTCCAGCAGGCATATCCGCACCATCCTCTTCCAAATAACAGCGGGCCAATAATTTTGGCTACAGCATAATGTATTACTGCTGCCTGAAATACCCCCCCCATGAACAAGTAGTACCAAAACCTTCAATCTGCATATTCTCACGGCATATAAGCCCAAGATAGACAAGCATATATAATCCCACGCCAAACTGCACAACCTGTCTTGAATATTTGTATTTTTTTTATCAGCAAGAAGATACCTAAAGACACAAGAAAGCCTATATACATGAAATTAAAGAGATAGAACACATTATCAAACCAAATCCACAAGCCAATTGATATGCAAATAAATATCATAAGTATGTATATAGGTATTTTAAATTTTCTCAACCTGTCCACCCCCCCCACGATACATCTTTTCCATTTCCCCCCTTCTAACCTGTTCACTGCTAAAAAGCAAAATTAACTGTTCCTTCTAGCACTGACTCACTAATAAAAATTATATTAAATAAATGTTAATCTTTATTATATTATCCAATCCACACTTGATAGTGCTATTTCATAAGTATGTTTAACATCTTCTGCGTATTGTTTAAGAAACTTCTCATTACCTGGTAATGTTCCGTTTCTTCATATTTGACCACTTTAATACCTTCTTTTATTTCATATATAATTGCATCTGGATATGCCATTAAAACAGGGGGGGAATGTGTTGCTATTATAAACTGTGAGTCCTTCCTAACCAACTGATGAATCCTGCTAATCATCGACATTTGCCTTGTAGGTGACAATGCTGCCTCAGGCTCATCTAATATGTAAAGCCCGTTTCCCCTAAACCTGTTCATAAATACGGCAAAAAAAGGATTCTCCGTGGGACTGCTCATGAAGTGAATGTCCACCATACGAGTCAATAATTCTTGCACCTCCCCCCCCGCTTTTATCCAGTTCTTCAATTGCGGTTGCAAGATTATAGAAACTTTCTGCACGCAGAAAAAAACCCGTCTTTAGGTCTTCTGATTCCTTTAATTATCCTGATATAATTATATAATTCAGAATGAGACGCTCTTGATGAAAAGTGGAAATTCCTGGTCCCACCTTCAGGATTAAACCCGCAGGCTGCGGCAACAGCCTCTAAAATGGTTGACTTTCCTGTTCCATTCTCTCCAACAATAAATGTCACTTTAGGGTGCAGGTCAAGAATTGATAATCCCCCCCGAATAACTGGCAGAGAGAATGGATATTTTCAAAAGATTCCACCCTTTTTCTGTCAAGTTCTATTTGCCTTATAAATTGGTTATTCTCTAACATTTCTAATATCAGCGCCCCCCCCGTTATCCCAAAACACTTTCTCTTCTGCTTCACATCTTAATTGATAGAAATAACGCACAAGTTTACTTTTATTTTCAATGGAATTTTTAATGGTACTAAGAGTTCTTTTTCCTACTCTTCTATCAATTAGTGCCAATACATTGATAATTGCATTATCCGATTCCAATGACTCTTCAATAGGAGAATTCAAGAATTTTTCTACAGCCTCAAAGAAGTCGTATTGTGCGAAGATATCTTGTCTTTCTACTTCTTTATGTACCATATCATTGATACTTCTATTTCTGGCTACTTCTGATAATATTTTCAGGAAAGCCTTCCCTTCTTAACAATTCATATATCCTGTTTTGTTTAAAATCATCTTGTTTAAAAATATCTTCATTATTGTTCTTTAATTTTTTTTCTGCATTTAATACGGCAATTTCCTTCTTGATAGTACACATATTTATAACTTCTTTCCCATCTACCGTTATATATGCCCTGCCTATCTGGTCATGAGCCTTTCTATAATTTGTTACCCAAAATTCTACCCTGCCTCTTAAGCAAGGGCAAATAAAATCCTCTACTTGTTTCTTTAATTTACTCCATCTCATACTTATCCTCCATAACTTTTATATCTCTTATATGAAGCCTGCATTCCCTTGCCATATCTTTATAAATATTTAACCCATCACTGTCCACAAAGAACATTGGAAAAGATAAATCAAAATTGCCACAGATACACACAGGAACTTGTATGAAATGAAATATAGCAAAGATTAATTCCCTCGTTGATAATTTGGTTAATAAAGTTATGATTTCTTCATCTTCCACTAAAAACATATGTGAATCACCGTTTAAATATCTAATCTGGTCAATAAAGAGTAATTTATCTTTATAGTCCAGACAGAATAAAATATTTAGCACCTCAACGCTGCTTAATTCATTTAGGTTAAGTTCTACAACAACTGGCTGGCTTTTATTCATTTTATAAACTGCTTGCATAAATTCTACAAATCTATCTTCGTATTTAAGATTATGTTCTTCAAAGGAATTCATTAATTTATCTGCTTCTTCAGAAGTTAAACAGTGGTCATACACATCTAAAAATCCATAAGTATATTTCTTAAAACAGCCTTCTATTTCTTCATGATTTACAGGTATTTTTCTTATTCCATTAAATTCATCTTTCGTTATTGATTTTAATAGTTTCATTTTTTTATACCTTCCTTCTCTATTCTATATCTTCATCTTTCTTACTGCATTTTTCTTCCAGCAGCCACGGCAGCACAACTTCAAATTCCAGTTGAATGACTGGCTTTGGAAAATCTTCTGGTACAAGGTCTAATTCATCAGTGAATGTAAACTTCATATTATCAACTCTTATAATATTTAAATCATCCCATTTTTTTTGCTTTCTTACTAGGCTTTTTAATGATTTCTCCTACCAAATGATAGAATCCCATATATAAATGCTCATCAGTATCCGTTTCAAACTCCATAAATTTCCCTTCTTTTGAGGTCAATCCCTAACATTGTATAAAAGTCCAGCACTTCTTGCGAAAAAGTTTTACAATTCTTTATATAATTCCTACAGTAATCACAGTCACAGCCTTCTTCAACTGTTATGCTGTCATAGTATTCTTTTGTTTTTTTTCAACATCTATTTTAAGTACCCAGTCTTGCAAACAAACGGTCTTCATCATAATATTTATTCCTTTCAAGTTCCTTTGTTTTTATTAATTTTTATACATTGCATTCTTCTTTTATAATCCGCCAATTATATAGGACAACACATCAAATTTACTGAGTAATACTGATGTTAATATTGTAAATATCAATACCTTTAAATATTGATATTTGTTTTTCGGTAAAATGCAAAACAGTATGATAGCAGCAATCAAATAAAATCCTGAAACTGGGGAAAATGTATAAAGAAAGTTATACCCTTCTGAAACCAGCAGCCCAATAGGAAGAGCAGCACACAGTGCTGCAAACCATCCACTCCCCCCTGCTAAACCAGACAGCATATGCAGCCATCGGAGATATTAAGGCAATTAATCCCCAACGAACAAAATAATATACTGGAAAGAAGTTAAATAACTTCATTGAATATATGTAATAAGCCAGAAGCATTCCCGCAAAAAAAGGTAAAAACATGAATTGCCCCTGCTCTGGGTGTTCTGCTCCATGCAGCAATAATAGTGGCAATAAAAACCCATATTCCAATTCTGGAACTTATATTGCTAATTATGTTAATTAAACTGCCAATTGCACCATTAGAAGGTATAGTATCAACATATTTTGCCAGGAATCCAGAAAAGATTCCTAAAATAAAAAAATAATATAATTCGGATTGCTTTTTCCTTGATATTTGGCATGGCATCATTCCCCCCCATTATACTAAAAGTAAGAACTTATGAATTAACATTTTGATAATATGTAAGTTTATCCATTATATGCTCTGGACAATCAATAATATCGTCATCAATACAAAATCGCACCTCTACTTTCATCTATATCCTCCATTTCCTATTTTATATTCTTGTTTTATATATCTTATCGTAGTAGTTTTTAAAAGCCAGAACATCATCATAAAATTCTGTTTTAAACACCAAAATGCTTACTGCTGTAATAATTATGGCTGGGGGGGCAACTAAATATAAAGCGCCGCCAAAAGCATCTAAAATATTTAGCATGCGCAGCAGTCACAAAACCAAATAAGCAGGCAGTAAACCAAAGATAAAAATATAAACTCCTGAAAGTAAAAACATTGTTATTTTAAATGCTATCCTGTTGCCTTTATAGTACAAAAATATGTTAAATAGAATTATTCCGCTAATAAATGTTTTTCCCGTTAATCCTTTAATGCCGTTAGATACTAAACTTATAGCAATATCTGCAAGTAAAAGAAAAATTAAAATAATTATACCTGTATTTACGATTTTCCTGCCCCCCCTGTTAACCTGTTCACTGCTAAAAAGCAAAATTATCTACCCCCCCCTCTAATAAACTAATTGGAGAATTACTTAACCCCCCCATATTACCATATATAACCAATAAATCTTAAAAACTTCCAGCATTTTATTATTTGACATTTAACGATAAATAAAATGCTTTCAATTCATCCTTGATATCCTGTGATAAATAATGCCATCTTATATTTCGTATGGCACCTTCCAAGGCATACAACCTGTTTATGCAAGCACTACTATCAATAGTTCTAATCCGCAGAAATGCTTCTTTACTTCCTAATTCTATTAACTGTCCAGGCGTTTCCACTCCTGCTTTTTTTTAATTGCTTTTCCAATTCTTTGCCTATGTTTGGCATATCACTTAATTTAGTCATTTCGCCTATCTCCTTTACTGAAATGCATTTTAAGCATAACTTTATATTTTATAGAAAACCTTTTTTTTATTGCTTATTTATAAGTTCTTTCAATTTAGTTCTTCCTTATCTTGTGGCGGCATAAAATTTTACATTGATATTAACTATTTGCATTTTCTGAATACTCACTATTTGCTGTGAGCCAAAATCATGAGGAAATGAACTTTCTCATAAATATAGACTCCTATCGTTACAGATATGATGTCTGCCATAGTTCTTATGATTAAATCAGCAATATCTGATTCGAACACCAAAGTAATGAAAAAAATTGAAAAGAAAAAGGTTAATTCCGAAGACCATAATGCCAAAAATAGTGATTTCACTATGGGAGATTCTATCTTAATGCCTTGTCCGAGAAATAAATACAAAACCCCCCCTATCCAGATGCCTGATGCGACTGCCCATATCATTGTTCCTAACGGATTGGCAGTAAAAGAGGAATAAATATGAACTATACTATAACAAAATACCCTCAGTACCAGGAAACATACAGGTATTGCCATTAACGGTACAATGTTAAAATTAATGTATACTTTCCCTGACAATTGGGAATCTACAGCAACGAATTTTCCTAACAGCAATCCTAAAAATACAAGTGATATTCCATCCACTATTGGATAAGCAAAAAGTTCGGTCAGTGATGTGCTTGAAACGTGAGGTAAAGGCTCAAATAAGTATATACCCCACATCATGCAGAATAATAAACCGAACATTAAACCTTTTTTTTAATCTTTGTTCCTGGTAGACGACCCTGTATTATGACGAATACTACCGCTAATAAAAAAATAGGTTATTAGTGCATAAATCGTAAAAGAGGGGATTAATAATCCTGCTTTGACGATTGCACTCGGAGGAAAAGGATTACTACCGCTTGAAGGGATAAAAGCCTGCAGTATCAATCTAAATATTGTTGCTGATAATGCTACTAAAAATAGCGTCAACCATCTTTTCTTGTTAATTTCAAAAAGCATTGATTTCATAGAGTTTGACCTCCAGTTTAAATTTTAAATCTATTACGAGGTAATAGCACCTTTTTTTCATCAGGTCCCTCTTGAAATTATATCATCAGGTTTGAAGCATTTTCCATCCACTGCCTATAAAATAGATTGAAAATGCTATAATAAATATGCCTAACAACAAAATAATCCAGCGATATACAGTATCACTTATCAGTTTCTTTCCTCTGGAAAATGCTGTGGAAATTGCTGAATACCATACAAAGTCCGATAAAATATGTCCTATAAAAAAAGAACAAAACACCAATTAACCCTGAAGTATAAGACTGGCGTATTGATTCCATCCCTGTTGACGCCCACCAGAGAATGAAGTAAGGATTAGTAGCGCTTACAAGTGCTCCCGCCAATACAAGATTTCTCATCCCTGCACTACTACTTCTTCTTTGATTCTCTAATGAAACCGACTTATTTATACCAGACTTTATCATTCCATACCCCCCCATCCATGCAAGAAAAGCACCGCCAAATAGTCCGATAAATCCTGCAACTGTCGGATTAGAAAAGAAATCTTTAAGTCCGAATGTCATGATGATAATTAATATAAGTTCCAGGATTCCATGTCCTAATACTGCCAAAGGGCCTGCTATCCATCCTTTTTTTAAAACTGCCATCAATCGTGACCCCCCCCAGCATAGGCCCAGGCATCATTGCTCCTGAAAAGCCTATTAAAAAAAGCACTAATGAAAATTCCCCACAAAACCATGTTAATTAGCCTCTCTTAATATTCGTGATACAAGTTTTTAATTTGTATAAATTTGTATTTCTTAGGTTCATAATCACTATACTACTTGTTTCCTTCAAAGAAATCTATTATCCCAAATTCGTGCTTTGTTAAATTATTATCACCCATTATACTCTGCAAAAATTTCTTCAACTCATTAAGTTGCCATTCTCGTTCAGTAGTTATAGCGTACATATTATTTGAACTAAGTAAACCTATTGCTTTTACTGCATAATCTGAAGCAACCATTGCATGTTCTTTCATATGCCCACTTGCCACTGCTTGACCAGCAACTCTTAATGCTGTTTTCTTTATTTCTGAATCACACTCACGGGCAATTTTGTGAATTTTAAATTCAGCCTGTCTTACATCATGCATCCTTGCTTTGCCTTGTTGCCACAATTCATTTACTCTGAATCCATCTACTATTTCATCTATGGAATTATTGTCTATATCGGCAATCTCTAAAATATGTTTTGCCACTATTAACGACCATTTTGCTAAATTTACCCGGCTTACCCCCCCTTCATATAATTCATTAATTTGCTCTCTTAATTCGCTATTATCTTTTATCCTAATTTTCGGTTTTGTTGGTATACTATGACTCCTTACTATTTTTCATAATTATTATTCGTCCACAATAATCATCTGTAGCAATCCCTATCTTATGTACCCGCCATTCTAACGGTTGACGTTTAGGGTAATCTTTTTCTATTAAATCTATTGCTTCTTTTTCTGAAGCAGAGATAACCATGTACCTAATTAATGGCTCTTGAGCCTTTTCTTCCACCTGATATATGTATAATCTGGGATTTACATATTTTTAGTACCTATTATTCTCTCTATATTCTTTTCAAATGCTGTCAGGCTATCATCTATCAAAACATGTCCGTAATAGTGGTTAATTTCTTTAGTTTCTCCATCTGAATATTTTATTGTGGTAATGCAAGAAGGACCGTCCGTAATAAACTCATAACCTGGCTCATATATAAAAGACTTAAACCCAAAATCCTCAATTAAGTCATTTAACTGATTTACTTTTTTTTCCCTGATATCTTCCAATGATGCTCTCCGCTCTTATATACAAACATTTCTCCACTATAATTTACATTACCCTCATTATCCACTGTTACACTATAAACAGGGCAAGTCCCATAGCACATTGTTCTTTGCAATTTCATGTATTCAAACATGATAGTCCCCCTATTCACCTGCATATTCATATTCTATATTCCATAGTGAATTAAGTATTTATTTTCACTAATTGCATTAGATACCTTTTCAATAAGCAATTTAAGTTCCTGCGATTGATAATGACTGTTTGCCTTGATAATAACCCCCCCTCTAAATTGTTTAAGGGATTCTGGGGGGATAAGCGTTATACCGCAATAATCTAATCCAGTACCTGGCTGGGCTGTAACCTGAAAATACGTCTTTATTGCCATTAATTCTTCATTATACTTTATAATTAATTCTTCAATTAAATCATCGCTGACAGAAATACAATTGTATTTTTCAGGTTCATAAACACTATACCATTTGTTTTCTTCAAAGTAATCTATTATTCCAAACTCATGCTTTGCCATACTATCGCCCCCCCTGCAAGTATGTATAACCTCTTAATACATATTTATATAAAGTTGTGACCTAAATAATCTCTGCGAAAATTTCATGTATATTGCCATCTGGGTCTGCAAATACTGCTGCTCTTTGATTTCTGGGCATATTTTGAGGTTGATGAACAGGAGTTGCTCCCATCGTATTTATCATCAGATTATAAATTACAGAGTTTATAAGTTAAGAATCAGTTCTTGCTTTTATGTATTTCATATATACAAGATAATTGACACCGCTCTTCTTACTATGTTTCTGTCTAATGCGTAAAAATTCCGAATATCCAAGTTTCTTATATAACTTTACAGCATTTGTGTTCGTGTCGGCAACCTCTAGAGCATACACGTCATAAGGAGTAAAATCGAATATATGTTTCATAATTGCTGATGCCACACCTTGTCCCCTATATTTAATTGAAGTGGCAATAAACTCAACCATACCCATACCTTTTGTGATTTCAAACGGATACAACTTTTCTTCAAATTCTCGCTTTAATATGAAATATGTTATTGTTCTCATAAAAAAATCCCAGATGTTTTTTTTAGTTCTTGACTTTTGAGATGTACCGATGATACTTTGCCATCTGTACATGCTGCAATTCCAGCAATTTCACCATCTATTACAGCAATATAAAAAACATCAAGATTAAACATATGGCTAAAGGCTCTAGTAAGTTTATCTTTATCCTTTGAAAAATATTTAAGCCATTGAAAAAAAACATCAACAAATATCTCACTGATTTTCGTTTTAGTATCATTATCAAATTCATTAGAACGAATAATTTTCATTATTATAATCCTTTCTAACAAGTTTTAGTTCCTTATGAACAATTTCTCATTTGTCGAATAAAACCTACTAAACAATACTACTAAATAATTCGGACTCTACAATCAATTTTATTACCCTTCTGGAAATGCCTTCTGTTAAAATTCATTTATGTTTGTTGATTTTACTGCTTTTAGAAAATTCTCAGGTGCCTGTACAAACTGTAACTTTTGAAAATCCTCCTTAAACATATGGGTCTTTAAAATTGACAAGCATTCTTCCAAATCATTTTGTCTATACCCGATTACTGGGTCTGTCAGTAACGCAAACCCAAAATCAGAATACAGTTTTATTGCCCGGAAACTGGATGGCTGTGTATGAAGAAATACGGGATATTCATTCTCGGGAATACTTTTCATAACAATGGAAAGCAGTGCCCTTCCAATGCCCAATCCTTCATATTCTTTCACAACTTTAAACCAATGTATCGTAGTAATTTTATCGTATGCCTTCCATGCAAAGCACGTCCCGATAGGGGGGGTATCATTTTATCGCAAACAAATAAGCACTTCTTAAAAACAAATCTTCTTTGCTTGCATAGACATCATTGAAATACTTTGTCATATAGTCGCTATATTGCTCAGCAGTCTTCTCATCATCAAAGGGCATCTTTTTCCATATATCTAATTCATTTCTTCTACAAGTTCGTACATGATATCCATCTGGCAACTCAGCAAAGGCACTAGTATTTAATTTTTTTACACATCATAAATAGGTTTTTATCGGGAATTTCGTTTTCCATGACATAATCTCCTATATCAGTATTTATATAAATTACTCACTCATATGTGTTCCTCATAACCTCTTTCTCGCAGATACAAGCAGCATCATCGGTCGGCGCAGTTCATCCAACATTCCAGGTACTGTATTAAGCATATTTTCTGCAGGCTCTGGTTCAACAACTCCTGTTATTTCAAAGCCTATTTTTATGAGACTGTTTAAGTATGTAGTAAGTGTCCGATGATATTTAATAACTTCCTCACCTAGAAATTTAGCATTGCGAATGCCTTCTGTGAAATAATGGTCAACTGGCCAATGCAGAATATTGCCCTTATCATCATAATACCAATCCTGAGGGCCTTGGGCAGTAAAAATGGGATGCTCTACAGAAAATATAAAATCTCCACCCCCCCTTGAAAGGCATTTATATACTCTATCTAAAACATCCTCAAAGGATTTAATATAGTGAAACGCCAGGGAACTGATAACAACATCAAAAGATTCTTCAGGAAAATCTATGTCTTCTATTGGCATACAGATATACTCGATATTTCCACACTTTGTTTTACTCTTTGCTTCACTTAACATTTTTTTGTGAAATATCAATTCCAATTACTGACCTGGCACCGTTCTCTACAGCATAGCGACAATGCCATCCAAACCCGCAGCCTAAATCCAAAACCCTTTTATCTTTGAAGTCAGGCAGCATATTTTTCAGTTCATGCCACTCCCCGCACCTTCAAGACCATTTTTCGACCTATCCATATTACTATATTTATTAAAAAAAAGGTGTCATCATCGTATTTGTTTTGTTTCATTATAAATTTCCCTTTCTATCTATTTGTTCTTCTTTTCATTTCAAGTTATATGCAAACAAAAACACCCTATCCTCCTACTTTGACGTTTTGTCTCGATATGCAATCAGAGTAATTGCATTTAATATGATAGTAACAGTGAGAAGAATAATAGCGGCAAACGCCGCAGCACCAGTAGTGTCCATAAGAGCAGACCAGTCCTCAATCTTTACTAGATGGTAGCCATAAAGAATCTGTAAACATAGTGAAATAGCACAAGCGCTGATGCTCATAATAGAAAGAAAAGCCCAATTTCTGTTGCCCTGATTCTTATATCGCATAAGATTGACAACAGGAAGTATCCAGGCAACTACTCCAAGCACTAGGCTACCAAGATTAAGCAAACCAATCATAACATATCCTCCTTACATGAAAAATTTGTACAATTTATTCTCAACAAATTCATATTTATCTATAACCCTTTATTTACAATTGTTCCAAATACAGTTCCCCTCAGTTATCATAGAAGACTCTATCAATAAATAATACTTTATTTATATAATGCTCTAAACTCTTGTAATGCTCTATTTAACGCCAAACCCGTTGACAGCCTTCGCTTACATTCCTTGGCTTCCAGTTCGTTATTAGTATTAATTTCATAAAATTTTTTTATCGGCTTCGACTATATATGATTCAATTAGGCTTTGTTTATTTTCAACATAAAATTCGAATGCTATTTTCTCTTCCTCATTTTCATAGTATAAAACGACCTCATCAAATCTTCGCTTTGCATATACTTCTTCTTCATTCTCTGTATCAAATAGAAACTGCTGTAACTTATAATCAATAGTATCCTTTAAAAAAATATTTATATGTGAATTTATGGTTATGTCTCCATTCATCATAGCCTGCAAACCCCCATCTGGGTATAGGCGTTTCATACCTCCCACTATCCAGCACAACTAATTGAAACTCTTTTAATACAGTTTCACTACACATTATCTTTAGATTTTTATACATGAATCGTGAATTAGTTTGAGAATATACATAGAATTCACCTATATTCCTATCATCTTCATCATATTCTGCTTCTAACTTAAATTCAGGTTTATAGATATTATAGTAAGCATCTTCATTCTGTGCCCATTCTAATTTATTCTCCAATCTATTGGCTATCTGTACTAATGGAGGTTGTGTTAATCCAAATCTTTTCTTCCAAAGCATTTCTATTTGTTGTATACTTGCATTTTGGTTTATTGGAGTATTTCTATCCCCGACTCTTGTATATATGTAACCCTCTCTAATATTATTATATCTTTTGCACTTGGCCTTTAGGTAGTAAGGTACGGTATAAGAGTTAAATATAGTTAAGATATCAATCTCTTTTCCTTCAATTTCTATTGTATCCAAACGAACTTCAGGAATATTATCACCAGCAAAAACTGTATTTGAGAGCAAGTCAAGTATATCGACTTGTTTTCTTCTGTTTTCCTCACCTACACCAACTATTTCACCTGTATCTGATACGCCAATTATTAAATAACTGTCCTTATCATGTACCGTATTTGCAAAACAAAGGATATCATGTAATAATCTTTCATTATCTTTATGCCATTCTTGTTTAAAATCCCAATATTCCCCCCTTCTGATTTTCTATCAATTAAGTTTTTTTTATTTTTGATTCAAGACTTGTATAATTCATATAAGCCTCCTCTCCAAATCTATTAATTAAAAAAAATCCACTTAAGAATAACCGCTTCATTTTCATTTTAATACAACTTTATCCTTCATAAAAGGACCTTTTCTGTTTCTAAATTCCTTTACCATATCTTTTTAGAAACAGAAAAAAACATGCCAAGTTCTTATAAAAAGTTAATAATGCTCTGATTTCTTTTCCTTTAGCCACACTTCCCTTGAATTTTACATATTCTATTCTTATTCTTGTATCAAGAAATATGGGTAAAACCTTAGCCCTTTCCCATGTAAAAAGCAAATCCCGCAGCAAACGAAAATTTCTCCTACATCTACTACGGGATTTTGGAACGAACTTTATTTTTATAGAGCGAAATTTATTATTATGGAGTGGAGTTTATTTGTATTTTACACCTATCATTTATTCACATTTCTTGTTTTTCTCAATCGACTCAAAAAAAACCGCCGCAAATTTTCCGGCAATTGATATGCTTCCTTACCAACTCTATCATTCAACTGTGCTTTTTTTATCACTATATACTTCACGAAGGATGGCATCTATTATCATTGCTTTAGGAGGAACATTGTATTCTTTACCTCTATACACCCATACACGACAGTCCACTTCATCCCCGCACAAATCGCCACATGATTCACAAAGTGACTCTCTCATTTCCAGTTGTATATCCTTCCCATTAATACGGATAGTAGGTGAACTCTCAAATCTATACTGTATGGCCTTTTCTTTACTATCAATATGAATTTTATTTACAACAACTTCTGCGCCTGCTAATTCAAGCACTTTAGCAACATCCTCAATTGCTTCTTCAATACTGTCCTCCGTGCCCTGGCATCTTGTACATATACTTAAATCCAAATACATAAAATCAATTATTATTTTTTTCTTTTCTGCTTCATAATTTTGTTCTTCACACCCACAACTCGTACTGCAGCAGGTATTGTTTCTTTGAGTTTCGCAACATCCCATAATAAAAGCCTCCTTCTTTATAAATATTTTTTTAATATCCTCTACCGACGGAACTCTTCCCATAATCTTTACCTGTTCATCTACTACAAGTGCAGGTGTTCTCATTACACCATATGCCATAATGTCCTTAAAATCCTCTACTTTTTCAATAGTGGCTTTAAGTCCCAGTTCCTTTACAGCCTCTCTGACATTAGCCTCTAATTTTTGCAATTACAACATCCTGAACCTAAAACTTTGATTACCATAATAAATCCTCCTCATCAATCAATATTTTTCCGTTATTATCGTCATTCCACAATTTTCTTTTGCACAGATTTCACATCCTGTGCATTTTACAAGACTCATCATTTCAGAATGAATCTCTGCTTTACACAAAAATATATGAAAAAGCATTAAATAAGTATCCAATAATAATAATCCCTGCTGATACGATGGATACAAAGATTGCTAAAAGTTTAGGCTTTACTACCTTGCTGAGCATAATTATGGAAGGCAGAGACAGGGCTGTTACTGCCATCATAAATGACACTATAGTCCCTACGTCCACTCCTTTTGCAAATAACGCTTCGGCTATTGGAAGAGTACCGAATATATCAGCATACATTGGAATACCCACTATAGTAGCAAGCAACACTGCAAATGGGTTGTTATTTCCAATTATATTTTCTATGATTGACTGGGGGGGAAGCCAATTATGAATGGCCGCCCCTATGCCTACACCGATTAATACATATAGCCAAACCCTTTTGATAATATCTCTGACCTGCTCCTTTGAATATGATATTCTTTCCCTGCGGGTCATTTCAGGCACTTCTGCATCAACATTTTCGATTTCCCTTACATATCCTTCTACATATTTTTCAAGTCCAAACTTTTCTATTAAAGTTCCTCCAATAACTGCTAAAACCAAGCCTACTACAACATAGGCTATGGCAATTTTAGGACCGAAAAATGAAATTAACAACATTAATGACGCCAAATCCACCATTGGCGAAGATATTAAGAAAGAAAAGGTTATACCTAAAGGCAAGCCAGCCGATGTGAAACCGATAAAATCGGTATGCTGGAGCAACTGCAAAATGGAGTTATGGTACCAAGCAGTGCCCCCCCAAGTATATTCCCTTTAATGCCTTTTATCTTTCCGAGAATCTTCTTTGTCCTCTCTGGCGGAAAATAACTCTGGATATAGGATATGACAAATATTAATAGTGATAATAATATAAATATTTTTATTGTATCATATATAAAAAAAGTGAATACTTCCACCTATTCTTTCGCTAACAGACAAACCAAATACTTTCTCCACAAGAAGTCTTACCAGTTCTGAAAGCCATCTCATTTTTAACAGTTGGTCGTTTAACCAACCGAATATCATGGCTAATATGTTCATATGAAAACATCCCCTTACCCCCCCTTGCACACTTAATGATATTTCCAACATGTTTACACTTTTCAACTTCACTGCGCTTTTCTTATTTTACTAATTACATTACGCTTATCAAATCTGATTGTTCTTTACTCTCTGTACTAAATCCTCGACTTTTTCCTTAATTATATCTCTTGTTCTTCTGTAATCTTCTATTGGTCCGCCTGACGGGTCACTAAGTCCCCAATCTTCTCTGTGCCTGCACGGTACATAAGGGCATACTACATTACATCCCATCGTTATTAAGATATCTAATTCTGCAGGAATATCACTTAATAGTTTTGGATGATGGTCGCTCATATCCACTCCTGCTTCTTCCATTACCTGTACTGCCAGCGGTTTCACTTCAGGGTAATTTTCTGTTCCTGCAGAATATGCTTCCAATACGTCACTTCCCAATTTCTTTGCCCAACCTTCTGCCATTTGAGAGCGGCAGGAGTTGTGGACACATACAAATGCAACTCTCTTTTTCATATGTCCTTTATACCCCCCCTCTTTCATCAACTTGTTTAAACCAGTGCCTTGTGTTGTTGGCTATTCTGACAAGCGTAAGCATTACTGGAACTTCAACCAGTACTCCCACAACTGTTGCAAGGGCGGCCCCCCCAGAGTCCAGTCCAAAAAGTGAAATAGCCACTGCAACAGCAAGTTCAAAGAAGTTGCTTGCTCCAATCATTCCTGCAGGGGCTGCTATATCATGGGGAAGTTTCCATATCTTTGCCCATCCATATGCGATGAAGAATATAAAGAACGTCTGAATAATTAATGGTACCGCAATTAATATAATATGCAGAGGATTGCTTAAAATTATTTCACCCTGGAAAGAGAAAATAATTACTAAAGTAAGAAGCAGACCTACGATAGTTACATTATCAAATTTCTTGAGAAAAACGTTCTCGAAATACTCTATACCCTTATGTTTGATGATGTTTCTTCTGGTAAGGTACCCTCCTGCCAATGGAATAACAACAAACAGAATTGTTGATAATACCAGCGTGTCATAAGGAACACTTACATTACTTACACCTAACAGGAATGCTACAATTGGTGTAAATGCAAACAATATAATCAGGTCATTAACTGCCACCTGAACTAATGTATAAGCAGGGTCGCCTTTTGTCAGATAACTCCATACAAACACCATAGCAGTACATGGCGCCGCTCCCAGCAACACTGCACCCGCGAGGTAATCTGTGGCCAAATCTTGGCCAATCCACCTGCTGAATACTACTTTTAAGAAAAACGCTGCTATAAGATACATTGTAAAAGGCTTGATAAGCCAGTTTGTTGTACAAGTTACTATAAGTCCCTTCGGTTTTTTTTGTTGCCCTGACAATGCTTGAAAATCAATTTCAGCATCATTGGTATATCATGAGCCATATCAGAATAGCAACAGGAATGGATACATTTGCATATTCAAATTTGCTCAAAGTTTCAGGGATTGCAGGAATTAACTGTCCTATTGCAACTCCTGCTATAATGCACGCTGCTACCCACAATGTTAAATATTTTTCGAAAAACCCAATCCCTTGTTTTCCTGTATTATTTCTTTACTACTCAAGTTGTCCGCCTCCAATTTATTTAATATTAATTTGTTTTAGTTATATGATTATATTCAATTATATTCATATAATATGCTAACAACAACATTCTGTCAATATTTTGAGAGTAACATTAAGCAAGATAATATTTTATATTCTCTAAAAAAATATCCTAAATGCGTTGAAACAAATATCTACAGAAGCCGCTTTAATTTTCATTTTCCGTCTTCTCACACTGCCCTTGAAGATACTTTAGAACCTGACTTTTATCTTCCCGCAGTTGCTCACAAGTAAAGTTACTGTTTTTATATTTTTTTTAAGTCTTTCTACATCTTTTAGCAATTGCGTATTTTCATCTATTTTGTTTTTAAAAAAATTCATACAGGAGATTATTTTTCTCAATAAATTTGTAATCTACTCTATAATAGACCCATTGTGATTTCTTTTCACTGGTTATAACACCCGCACTTTTTAATTTGTTTAAATGTCTTGAAGCATTAGACTGAGTCATATCGAGCACCGTTTCTATCTCGCATACACAGAGTTCCTGTCTTATTAATAAATTGAGTATTCTAATTCTGTTTTCATCTCCCAATGCTTTAAATATTTCTATCAAATCCAATTTATCACCACCTATATGATTATATTCGCTTATATTCATATAATAGTGTAAATTTGCATTTTGTCAATAAAAATGTTATTAAAGGCAATTAGTGTTGTATAGGTTTTAGGTTTGCTAAAAATTAAATAAATTTTTAATTCCTAAAAATTCTATTTGAGAATTACTTAACCCCCCCATATCATTATTTGTAATCCAATAAATATTAAAAGAACACCTACAAAATTTACAAATTTCTCTTTAGGCATTTTTTTTCAATCACTTTTTTTTGCCTGCCCATGTGCCTACAATCATTGCAATACCCATGAATAATCCAATTCCCAGCACATATGGTCCAATACCAAGATACTTCTGATAAATAACTGTCTTTGAAATATGCATAGCAACAGCAGTTACTGCTTCACTTGCAATGTACGATACAGGTGAAAGGTTCAATGAAAGGAACAATGCCGCCCCTATCGGTCCTGCGCTGCCGACAAGAACTGAAATCAAGCCTGTCACTGCCCCGCCGATGAGCAATGTTCTGTCACTGGGTTCAAATTTAAGCACTTTGAAATATTTTAATGCCACAAAAATAATGATTGCAAATCCAATTCCTCTTGTAATGATTTCTTTCGGAACTTTTACAAAAGAAAATGCTCCTAAAACACTCATTGGTACTGCACCTATTATAAACATATATACAGGCTTCCATTTCATTTGTTTAAAGCCAAAGAAAACCCGTAATAAATTGCCAATTAACTGTGCAATGGTCAATATTGGCACAGCCATTGTTGTGCCAATTGTTTTTGATAGGAGTGGAAGTAACAGCAACGCACCTCCAAAACCCGCTGCTCCTGATATTGCAACAGCCAAAAAAAACTGCCTGCAAAAAGAAAAAAAATATGTATATAGAGTATTCAAATTGATTCCTTCTTCCTATATAATTGCTAATATCCTATATATGGTAAATCCTAAAATCAGTATCCACAGCATTATAATAATCACACCTGCTACCTTGGCTTCTGGAATATCACTTTTCAATTTTGTCTCGGCTTCTTTTCTGCATTCTTCCATAATTTCTGCTGGAATTAACTTTAATGCAATGGCAACCCCATAGGTATCAGTATGAAGTCGTCCAAATATCCTAATACAGGGATAAAATCAGGTATCAGGTCTATGGGACTTAGTGCATATGCAACAACAATAACAGTAAAGACCTTTGCAATTAAAGGTGTCTCCTTCTTTTTATATGCTAGATATAAAGCAAAAACCTGTTTCTTTAACTCACTTGTTTTTTTCTTTCATTCTTTTCATCATACTCAAATATTTCCTTTATAATTTTATATCCCATAAAAAAAACTCTTTATCCTCTTCTGATACAAAATACTCAAGTACATTTCTACCTATTACTCATAAATGCTATTTAACCTGTATATAATGTTTATTGCCTGTTGCCTTCCGCATATCATAAACTGAGCCCACTACTCACAAGTGAGCCTTTGTGATTCTTTAAAGTGTACAAGACTTTTCTCCTATTAACTGACCTATTTTTCTTGCTTCTTCATGCATATCAATTCCCATATGCCTTTTTCCTCCCTAAAGTTGCAAGCCTCAATCTAAAAAAAATGCAGTATTAAATATAACTGCACTTATTTCATGGATAACCCTTTATCTATAGCCTCCTGAATTATCTTGTGGCAGCATTTCCCTAAGGGGGGGTTATTCTTTATACACTGGCTGTTTTTCATAGCCCCTGTGATTTCTATAATATCCTTGACCGTTTTTGCACCATGTTTTATTACGGCATCTATTACTTGCTCCTCTGTAACTTTGCTGCAGTAGCAGGCATATTTGGGATTGGCATCTTTTTTTTAAACCATATAGGTACTTTCACTTGCTGCTTATTAAATTTAACACCTGATTCTGGATTATAATAAACAATATCACATTCTTCATTCATGCATATATAATAATCTGTATCTGTGACCAATTCTGTCAGCGTATCAACTACCAAATGCCTGACTGTAATATTTTTTTACTTTGATTCCTGATGTTTTACATACAGGACATGTATTGTCATTTTCTATTTTATTAAGTAACTCTTTTCCCTTACAGCAACAGCAGTTATTTATTTTTTTTCATTTATCATTCTATCATTACCTCCGATTACCGATATATAATATTTCTATCATAGAATTTTTAAATGATTAACAAATTATCATATATTCTCAATAACGCTTTATGGTTTTATATAGGCATATCCTTCATTTTGCTTTTTAACAAGTTCTAAAACCCCCCCAGTTGGAACAACATCTACAAATTCAATGATGTTTTCTTTTTTTTATATCATGGGCTGTTAGTGCATTATTGCAGGCAACAAATTTTACACCTTTTTTTTATATAAATTTTCCATAGTCTCAATATCAGTATTCAAATCTTGACTGATATCATAATACTTAACTGCCTCTGAATTAGCCAAAATTTCAATATAAACTTTTTCACCATCTGTAGCATTTAATAAATTGCTGACATTTTTTTAGTAATAAATTCCATTTGTTATTTTCATCAATATGGAATATTACCTTATATTCTGCCATAAAAAATACCTTCTTTCTATATATAAACTATCTTTTCTTTTATTATAAACTTTATCTTAGTCAAAACAAATCACATATTTTAAATACGGTAATGTATTGAACTTTTCAAACCACCTAAAATCAATATTTTCAGCCTTATACCTTACTCCTTGAACCAGCCAATGAATCCTACATTCAAAAAAAAGTCATAGAGAACCAATATCTATAATTGGTATCTCCCATAACTTCATACAATTTTTCCCTTTACGGTATCATAAAAATAGTATTGAATCTTTTTAATTTATAAAGCAAAATCAGACGCTTTTATATCTTCATTCTTAATTATTAATATCTTATTTTCAAAATCATTCATTAATATTATGTCGTTATTGTTATGGATATAAGCCCTATCAACATGGATTCCATTATATACTTAGTATAACAAATAAAAAAACATGATTTTAGGCATTCAGTGATTTTTATAAAATGTTTTTAAAAATATCATTGAAAGGACTTTATTTTCTCTTTGAAAGTACTTTTGACCCTGAAAATTTTATTTCTGTTTCTAAAATTTTTCATCCATTGCTTTTGGAAACAGAAAAACAGACTATGTTATATAGGAAAATCAAATAAAGTCCTTTCACAAATTTCCTTAACCCCCCCCAATCCCTTTACTCCTTAAACCTCATCAACCCTAATATTTTCAACACTTTTCAGATTCCTTAATCTTAAACCGATACAACTTTATTTTCATCTTAACAGTACTTTACCCTTCATAAGAAAGACTTCTCTATTTTCAAAATATATTTTACATCATTCTAGAAACAGAAAAAGCATGCCAAGTTCTTATAAAAATTAAATAAAGTTCTAATCTCTTTACCCTTCTTTTCCCAATTTCCCTTTTATTTTTTTTACTTTATCTCCATTCTTGTATCAAGAAATGTGGATAAAACCTTAATATAAGGACTTTATTTTCATTTTGATAGAACTTTACCGCTTATGAAACAACTTTTCTGTTTCTAAGAATTTTTATCCATATGATTTTTGGAAACAGAAAAAAAGCCCTATGTTATATCTAAAAAGTAAATAATGTCCTTTCATAAAATTCCTTTATTTCCCTTTTCCCTTAAAGCCTAAAAATACATGAAAGCCGATATTCTCAATACTTTCCTTTATCCCTTATCCCTTTAGATAATACTACTTTATTTTATTTTTGAAACAACTAATTAACCCCCCCTATTTTAAGCCCAAAATATTTCCTATTTTCCTTACCCCCCCTTTTTCCTTAATCCTAACTATATGTAATCAAAACAAACTCCCATCAAAATTC
>JMBV01000083.1_pt1 | contig 36013 bp, 51 predicted proteins | sample 616531 | NCBI WGS metagenome assembly JMBV01 (sample SAMN02727904, study PRJNA239997) | anaerobic digester metagenome | biome: anaerobic digester; isolation source: mesophilic anaerobic digester inoculated with municipal waste water sludge... | place: Germany: Bielefeld University, CeBiTec ...
CCATGGCCAGGATCCATAGCAAACCCAGCCAATTATCCACAATCTTTTGCAGTAGCTGCAACGGATAGAAATGATATTAGGGCATATTTTTCAAAATTAGGCCCATCGCCCTATGATGAAACATTAATTAAACCAGAAATATCAGCACCAGGGGCAAGTATTAGGTCATCAGTACCTGGTGGCGGGTATGAAGGAGGTTGGTCAGGCACATCTATGTCGGCACCAGCAGTATCTGGTACAGTTGCATTATTGGTATCTGCCAATAGTTCCCTAAGTGTAGAGGATATAGAGGAGGCAATAACATCTAATGCAAGGCCATTAACAGATGGAACTTATCCAGAATCACCAAACTTTGGTTATGGACACGGAATAGTAGATGCATTTGAAGCAGTATCATCAATAGCCTCAGGTACAGGATTTATATCTGGTAGAGTATTACAGGATGGAGAAGATTTAGAAGATGCAATAATAATCCATGAACAGGAAGTATTTGAAACCTATATGGGCTCAGATATAGATATTATTGCCGAAATATCTGATGATGTTGCAGTAACAGAAGTTGAACTATTAGTTAAGCAACAAGGCAAGTCTTATTGGCTATTAGTTCCTATGAATAGAATATCAGGAGACCATAAAAGTGGTATCTATAGGGGGGGAACTATAACCTATGATATGTTAATTGGGGGGGATAGCATTGTATATAAAATAAGGGCAAGGGATTATGCAGGAGAGGGAGTAGTTACGAAAGATCATAAAATAGATATAAAATTTGGTATTGTTCCAGATGAATATGAAATGGGATTTGAAACTAATCCTATGGCTGGATATTTGATGGTTCATGGGAATGGGGGGGACCACCAACTGCCGGGCCAGAGCCATTTGAAGGTGAAAATGTAGCAGCAACTAATCTAAGTGGAGATTATTCAGCTAGAGCCGATGATTGGCTAATAACTCCACCAATAGATTTAAGGGATGGGACATTAGAATCAGCTACATTAAGATTCCATGAATGGTATGAAACAGAAAACAATTATGATAAGGGTTATCTATTAGTAACAAATGATTTTGGAGAAACTTGGACAGAAGTAAGGCCAGTTATCACAGGAGATGGGAAACAGTGGAGAGGAACTGTTATCAATCTTGGTGAATATATAGGTTCAGAAACGCCAGTTTATATAGCATTTAGATTAACATCTGATGGTTCAAGACATATGGCAGGATGGTATATTGATAATGTAAAATTAGTGGGGGGGGTAGATAATGAACCACCAGCCATACCAACAGGATTAACTGCAGAATCATTTGTTAGAGGAATTAAATTAGATTGGAATCAAGTAAGTGATGCTGATTTATCACATTATGAAATATATCGTTCTGAGGTATCTAATGAGGATTATGAGAAGATTGCCGAGTCTGTAATGAATACCTTTGTAGACGGAACAGTAGAAGCAAATCATATTTATTATTATAGAATTGCAGCAGTAGATTTTGCAGGAAATATAGGTGAATTCTCAGAAGAGGTAAGTGTTACGGCTGGGGAATTTACTACCTTATTTGGCACAGATTTTGAAGAAAATAATGGTGGATTTATAACAGGAGTTACGGCAGGAAGTAATAATCCTTGGGAATGGGGGGGAGTTCCAACATCTGGACCTAATGTGGCAGCTTCTGGGGGGGATAAATTATGGGCAACAAATCTATTGGGCAATTACACCACAAATACAGATGCTTATATTGAGTCTCCAGCCATAGTGATTCCTGAAAATAGTAATCCTATTTTAACCTTTACTCATTGGTATGACTTTGAGGGAACAACTACAAAATGGGATTATGGTCAAGTTTTGGTTTCTAAAGATGATGGGGGGGAAACTTGGACCAATATTACTCCAGAGAGTGATGGTAAATATGGTACAAGATTACAACAGTGGAAAATGGAAGAATTATCTCTTGCTGATTTTGATGGGGATACAATTAAGATAAGATTCTTCTTCCATTCAGATGGATCAGTAAGTTATGCAGGATGGTATGTAGATGATGTATATATTATGGGGAGCCTAGGCGAAAATGAAGGACCAGAAGAACCAGAAGAGCCAGAAGAACCAGAAGAGCCAGAAGTTAAAAAGCTTAATTATGTAGAGCCTATTGAGCCAAGTTTTGACCTAAATAGAACAGAAACTTATAAATATGAAAGGGTAGAAGATTCAGTTGCTAGTATTGGTCTAATGGCTAGAGGTTCTGGCGTTCCAGTAGATAATGCTGTAGTTACAGTATTAGAAACAGGTAGAACTGTTAGAATAGATCCAATTACCGGAAGATTTAATATGAGAAGCCCAGTAGGTGAGTACACTTTAAGGCAGAAGCCTATGGATACTATTCACAAGATGCTACAGTAATTGTCGAGGAAGATGAAACTGTTAATCATACATTTATATTAGAACAAAAACCTAGAGGAACAATTATAGGTAGAGTAATTGATAGATATTATGAAACACCTGCAGCCTATGCTCTAATTAGAGTAGTAGAGGATGGTAATATAAAACCAGTAGTTGCAGATGAAAATGGTAATTTCATAATAGAAGATGTACTAGAAGGAGTTTACACTCTAAAGGTAGTGGCAGATGGATTTGAATCAGGTGAAACTATTGTAGAAGTATTTGGAAATGAAATAGCAAATATAGATATAAAATTAAAGAGATTTGTGGGATATGAAGATGAAATAATTTATGATGATGGCACTGCAGAAGATGCATTAGTAATAAATGGTGCAAACTATGGATTGGCAATGAGATTTACACCAGCACAATTTGGGAATGTAGTAGCTGCCAATGCATATTTCTGGGACAATAGTTGGCCAGTTCCCGGGGGGGAAATAGAATAGGATTTGCAATATACGAAACAGATGAAAATGGTACACCAAGTATAGTTGGAGAGCCTATATTTGTAGATGTAGTTAGGGGGGGAGCTTGGAATAGAATAGATTTATCTGAGTTTGCATTTGGCACAGATAGAGATTTCTATATATCTACAATACAGCCAGAAGTGGGATCCAATTGCCCAGGATTAGGTTTAGATGAATCCTCACCCCCCCATGGAGATAGAGCCTATACAAATATAGATGGTGATTTCAGACCATTGCCAGGTCAAGGGCTAGATGGTGTGTTTATGATAAGAGCTGTTGTGGAACTATCTATGGATATTCCAGAGATAACCAATCTAGACGAAGTAAATTATACAAATCAAGATTCTATAATTATCGAAGGTAGAACAACTGCAGATGGGAAGGTTAATGTATATGTAAATGGTGAAAAGACAAGTGCTGTAGATTCTGTAAATAAACTATTTACAGCAGAAGTAGAATTGCCATTAGATGAAAATATGATTATGGTAACTGCCGAATTAAACGGAGTAGAAACAGAACCATCTACACCAGTAAGGGTTATTAAAGATAATACACCACCAGTATTAGTTGTAGAGAAACCATTAGATAATGACAAGATAAATACAGAAGTTGTTCATGTAATAGGTAGCGCAACAGATAATATAGAATTAGCACAAGTATTAATAAATGATGTAGAAATAGAGCTAGATGAAAATGGAAACTTCCACGAAAGATTAATGGTAGAGCCAGGTGAAAATATAATAGTAGTTAGGGCAATTGATGGGGCTGGAAATGAAGTAATAGTTGAGAGAACAGTATATGTTGGATTGGATGCACCAGTTATAAGTAATATAGAACCTTCAGAAGATGTAGAACTTAGAGTAGGAGATGAACTAACAGTTAGTTTCGAGGCTCCAGCAGGTGGAGAAGGATACTTTAGATTATTAATGCCATTTGGATTAGATAGCAATGAATATGGAATTCCAATGATTGAAGAAGATGGATTATATACTGGAACATGGACTGTGCCAGCAAGATTAGTGGTTACAGGTTTACAAGTTCAGGTAATATATATAGATCAATATGGAACTAAAGTATCTGATTTAGCTACAGGTAGGGTAACCGTAATAGGAAATATGGAAGATTTAGAAGCTAATACAATAATAATTGGTAATGAAGCTTTTGATATGAAGGGTTTAAGTAGAAATATAGAATTACAGAGAAAATTAATCGAGGCTAGTATTTCAAATACACCAGTTTATATGAAGATAGGAAGAACTCAAATAACGGATATGGGAGGCAGAATGGTAGATTTTAATGTACTACCAGATAGAGTATCCTATTACGATATAAGTGGAGAAGTATTATATTACGAAAAATAAAAATTAAATAGTGGGGCAAATTGTCATCCTGAACGAAGTGAAGGATCTTGATTTCTTGCCAATTAGGGATTCTTCGCTTACGCTCAGAATGACATGAGTGTTCAGAATGACATGAGTGTTCAGAATGACATGGGTGTTCAGAATGACATGGGTGTCCACAGTTTAGGACAATATAAAAAACTAAGGGGTATTGATTAGATGTCAAGAAACAAAAGGATTTCAAAAGTATTATCCTTATTAATTACCATAATTATGGTATTGGGATGCTTTACACCATTTGTTTATGCAGAAGGCAACTATCTTAGTTCAGCAAAGGTCGGTTTACAAAAAGAGGCATTAAATAAGATTATGCCTGAAGTAGCAAAAGACTTAGAAAAGGATGATGTGGCAGAAATATTAGTATATATGGCGGATCAGTTAGATTCCAAAATGGTAGCTAGGGCTACGAAAGAAGCTGTATCCCTATCTATGACCCCATATAATACTAAACTTGCAGTTAGAAGAGGAGTATTGGAAGCATTAAAAGACAAAGCGGAAATAACTCAAATGAATCTACTAAAATATTTAGAACAGGAAAAGGAAAAGGGGGGGAATGTAGTTGAATTTGAATCCTTTGACATAGTGAATATGGTATATGTAAAGGCTACAAAAGAAGTAGTAGAAAATATTTCCTATATGCCAGAGGTAGGTAAAATTTATAAGAATAAAACTCATCAAATGGAAAAGATTATATTTACAGATGAAAATAAAAAAAATTAGATGGAATAGAATGGAATATAGACAGGGTTAGGGCTGATGAAGCTTGGGTTCTAGGAGTAGATGGAACAGGGGGGCAGTAGTAGGATCTCTAGACTCAGGCGTTGATTGGACTCATCCCGCTTTAAAAAAATAAATGGAGAGGGTTTGATCCAGATACAGGAGAAACTAATCCAAATGGCAACTGGTTTGATCCAGTATATAATGCTTCATTACCAGAGGATTCTGATAGTCATGGAACTCACGTAATGGGAACTGCTGTAGGACAAGAACCAGATGGTAGCAATAAAGTAGGTGTGGCTCCAGGGGGGGCAAAATGGATAGCTGCAAGAGTATTTAATACTGCTGGTTCCACTACTGATAGGATATTATTAGATGCAGCAGGATGGATGGCAGCACCAGGTGGAAATCCAGACAATGCTCCAGATGTAGTAAATAATTCATGGGGGGGCGGAGGTGCTGGACTAGATGATTGGTATATGGATGCAGTAGATAACTGGAGAGCTGCAGAGATACTTCCAGTATTTTCAGCAGGAAACCAAAGGACAGGTGAACCAGCTCCATGGCCAGGTTCTATCTCAGTTCCAGCAAACTATCCACAATCTTTTGCAGTAGCAGCTACAGATAGAAATGATAATAGAGCTAGTTTCTCAAAATTAGGTCCATCTCCCTATGATCCAAGTTTAATTAAACCAAATATATCTGCGCCAGGAGTAGGGATTCGTTCATGTATACCAGGGAATGGATATACGGGAGCTTATTCAGGAACTTCTATGTCAGCACCACATATTAGCGGTACAGCGGCATTATTAATGTCGGCTAATAGTGCATTGTCAGTGGCAGATTTAGAATATATTCTACAAGAAACAGCAAGGCCATTGACAGATGGAACTTATCCAGAGGCACCAAACTTTGGGTATGGATATGGAATGGTAGATGCTTTTGAAGCAGTATCATCAGTAGCCTCAGGCACAGGATATATATCTGGTAGAGTATTGCAAGATGGGGGGGAAGATTTCGAAGATGCAGTAATAATCCATGAGCAGGAAGTATTTGAAACCTATATGGGTTCAGATATAGATATTATTGCCGAAATATCTGATGATGTTGCAGTAACAGAAGCAGAATTATTAGTTAAGCAAGAAGGCAAGGCTTATTGGCTATTAGTTCCTATGAATAGAATATCAGGAGACCATAAGAGTGGCATCTATAAAGGAACTATAACCTATGATATGTTAATTGGAAATAGTTTAGTATATAAGATAAGAGTAAGGGATTATGCAGGAGAAGGTGTAGTTACGAAAGATCATAAAATAGATATAAAATTTGGTATTGTTCCAGATGAATATGAAATGGGATTTGAAACTAATCCTATGGGCTGGATATTTGATGGTTCATGGGAATGGGGGGGACCACCAACAGACAATAGTCCAGTACCTTATGAGGGAGAAAATGTAGCAGGGACAAACTTAAGTGGAAATTATCCAAATTATGCTGATGATTGGCTAGTAACTCCGCCTATAGATTTAAGGGATGATACATTGACATCAGCCACATTAAGATTCCACGAGTGGTACGAAACGGAAAATAATTATGATAAAGGCTATCTTTTAATAACAAATGATTATGGAGAAAATTGGACAGAAGTAAGGTCAATTATTACAGGGGATGGGAAACAATGGAAGGAGTCTATTGTCAATCTTGGCAACTATATAGGTTCTAAGGATCCAGTATTTGTGGCTTTTAGACTTACATCTGATGGTTCTGGTGTTAGAGCAGGGTGGTTTATTGACAATGTAAGATTAGTAGGGATAGATACTGAACCTCCAGCCACACCTACAGAATTAGTAGCAGAAGTAGGATTAACAGGAATCAAACTAAATTGGAATCCAGTATTTGATGCAGATTTGTCTCACTATAATGTATACCGTACAGTAGAAGAAGAGGGAGAATATGAATTAATTGCAGAGGCTCGCGTTAATAATTTTGTGGATACTGAAGTAGAGGTTGGAACAATATATTATTATAAAGTTGCATCAGTAGACTTTGCAGGAAATATAAGTGAATTTAGTGAAATAGTATCAGCTATTCCACAAGAGACGGTAATAATATTTGGTACAGATTTCGAAGAAAATGATGGTGGATTTGTATCTGGTGTAATGCCTGGAGCTAGAAATGAATTAAATCCATGGCAGTGGGGGGGAATTCCAACATCAGGACCAAATGGAGCATATTCTGGAGAAAAATTATGGGCAACAAATCTTTCAGGTAATTATGAAAACTATACTGATGCTTATTTAGAAAGTCCAACTATATCCTTACCAGATGATAAGAATCCAATTTTAACATTTAATCATTGGGTGGATATGGAAGGGACAACAACTCTATGGGATTATGGGCAAGTATTGGTTTCTAAAGATGATGGATCTACTTGGGATAATATTACACCTGTAGCAGGTGGAAAATATGGTAGGCGAGTGCAAGATTGGGCCAGTGAGGAAATATTCTTAACTGAATATAAAGGAGAAGATATAAAGCTAAGATTCTATTTCCACTCAGATGTTTCGGGAATGTATACTGGTTGGTATATTGATGATGTATATATTATTGGAATAGATGCAGAACCAACAGAGCCAATAGACCCACCAGAAGATGAAGAAACAAGATTTAGTTTATTACCTAAGTCGAAGAAGGTTGATTATATAGATCCAGTTGAGCCAAATTATAATTTAGAGAGAGCAGGAAACTTTAAATATGAGACAGTAGGAGATATTGAAGTACAAAATATGCCTATGGCTAGGGGGGGTAGAGGTATTCCAGTAGATGATGCTGTGATTACAGTATTAGAAACAGGAAGGAGCTTTAAAACAGACCCTGCCACTGGAATATTTAATATAAGAAACCCAATAGGTGAATTTACTCTAAGGGCAGAAGCATATGGGTATTATTCACAAGAAGCTACAGTAGTTGTAGAAGAAGATGGAACTGCTAATCATACTTTTATATTAGAACAAAAACCTCAGGGAATTATTACTGGTAGAGTATTTGATAGATATTATCTAAATCCTGCATCCCGCGCTATAATTAGAGTAGTAGAAGATGGAAATATAAAACCAGTAATTGCAGATGAGGATGGTAATTTCACAATAGAAGGAGTATATGAGGGAATCTATACATTAAAGGTAATAGCAGATGGATTTGAACCGGGAGAGTTTACAGTAGAGGTATTTGGCAATCAAGTAACAGATATTGATATACCCCTAAAGAGATTTGTAGGGTATGAAGATGAAATTAGTTACGATAATGATATACCTGTAAATGCCCTAGTATTAAATGCTGTAAACAATGGATTAGCTGTAAGATTTACACCAGCTGAATATGGAAAAGTTGTGGGAGCAAATATATATTTCTGGGGGGGCAATGATTGGCCAACACCAGGGGGGGAACAGAAATAGGAATAGCTATATTTGACACAGATAGTAATGGTAATCCATCTCAAATAATAGGTGAACCAAAGATTGTAAATATAAATAGAGGAGCATGGAATCTAATTAATTTATCAGAATTTGGTTTTGCAACAGATAGGGATTTCTTTATAGGAACTATGCAAACCAAAATTGGAGATAATTCACCAGGTGTCGGAATAGATGAAACTAGTCCAGCACCAGAAAGATCTTATCTGCATATAGGTGGAAGTGAATTCGTACCTATAAGTGATGAGGGTGTAAAAGGTGGATTAATGATTAGGGCTAGAGTCGAAAACACTGTTGATACACCAGTAATAACTAATTTAGAAGAAATAAGTTATACTAATCAAGATTCAATAGTTGTGGAAGGTTTAGTAACAGCAGATGGTAAAGTTAATGTATATGTAAATAGTGAAAAGGCAGTTTCTGTAGATGCAGCAAATGGAGTATTTACTGCAGAAGTAGAATTGCCACTAGAGGAAAATACTATTATGGTAACTGCAGAATTAAATGGAGTAGAGACAGAACCATCAGCTCCAGTAAGAGTTATAAAGGACAATGAAGCACCAGTATTAATAGTAACTGAACCAGCTGATAATGCTAAGATAAAATCTGAATTAGTTCATGTGAAAGGTAACGCAACAGATAATATTGAATTAGCACAAGTGCTAATAAATGAAGCAGAGGTAGAATTAGATGAAGAAGGCAATTTCCACAAGAGACTAATGGTAAATCCGGGTGAAAATATAATTACTGTAAAGGCTATTGATGGAGCAGGCAATGAGACAGTAGATGTAAGAATAGTATATGTGGAATTAGAGGCACCAGTTATAGAGAATATTCAACCTTCAGAAGATGTAGAACTTAGAACAGGAGATATATTGAATGTTAGTTTTGAAGCACCAACTGGAGGAGAAGGATATTTTAGGATAATACTTCCACTTGGGCTACAAAGTAACAAAATAGGTATACCAATGACAGAAGAAAATGGAGTCTATACAGGAACTTGGACTGTACCAGCAGAAACAATGGCAGAGGAGTTATCAGTTGAAGTAGTATATATTAGTGAACATGGATTTGAAGTAGTCGAAAGGGCAGCAGGAATAGTGAGAATAATAGGTGAAGATGAAGATGAAGTAGGAAACATGGAAGACTTGCCAATGAATAGTACAATAATCAACGATGAGGCCTTTGATAATGGATATTTAAGGAATAGTAGTTATGCACAGAGGAAATTATTAGAAGCTATGGGATTAGGTACACCAATTTATATGAAAATATCTAAAACACAAATTGTAGACAATAGGGGGGGAAGAGCAGTCAATATTAATGTATTTCCAGATACTATAACATATTATGATTCCAATGGAACAGTTAAAATCTATATGAAATAAATACAAGCCTTAGCCAGATATTTTATCTGGCTAAGGCTAATTAATACTATACACCAATTTATTACTTAAATCTAGAAAAAAATCCATAAATTAAAGCTTTTAGCTTGTAGATATATATAGAAAGCAAAGGAAGAAGGGAGAATATTAAACAATCATAGGGGAAAATTTTTAAAAAAAAGCATATTAAGAGTTACAATAATTGCTATTTTACTTACAACTTATGACTTATAATGAAAATATACACAATATTATAACTAATTACCATAATGGATTATTGTCTATGGTTATAATCGTAGTAAGTACAAGCCTTTAATACACTAGATATGGAGGTGAAAAATTTATAATCGAAAGAATTTATTTGGATTAAGATTAAAAAAAATTAAAAACGGGGGGGGATAATCATGAAAAACAAAAAAACTTTGGAATGTATTGTTAATTTCAGTGTTGGCATTTGCACTAGGTTTAGGCTCTATGGCATATTATACTAGAACATTTACTAGTGATAATAATACTGTAAAAACTGCCAAATTTAAAGTAAGTTCTAATGGTACCTTAGATGGGAGTGCAAAGTTTAATCTTGTTAATGAGGAAATTTATCCAGGGGGGGTAAAGCTAGATGCATATTCTTTTGAAATAGACAAAAAAAAGGTACACGATTACCAATGGAATATTCTGTATCTTTAGGGTTGGAAGGGGGGGAAATTTTTGAAGATAGAAATGGGAATCCTAGTCCATTAAAAGTATCTGTACTTAGGGAGACAGATGAGGACTGGGAAGATATAGGTGGAATAGATAATGTTAAAATTATACCGGAAAAGGAAGTAGAAAAGTTTAAGATCCATATAAGCTGGCCTCACAATGATGATATTGATGCTGATTTTGAAAGTCTTGGTGGCATAATTAATATTAGTGTCGTGGCTAAGCAAATAGATGGAGAAGGCGGAGGCGGAGAAGACCCAGATCCAAATCCTAATGAGGATCCAAAATTAGTAAAGGCTGAATTAGTAGAAATGCCAATCCTTAAAAATTTCGGTAGTGTAAGAATAGAAGTTGAGAATATTGATAGAGCAGCCAAATTTAGAGTTCAATTTTTCCTTAATGACGAACATGATGGCAAAGTACCAGAATGGACAGAAATGGCTAATATAAATGAAGAGACAAATACAATCTTTTATATGCCTGAGGACAGGTTAACAATTGAAATCTATGCTGAAGATGGAGAAGAATTGCTCCATACATTTACAAATGTAAAATTAACTGTAGTTGATTAAATATTTTTATATACAGGGTGGATTAGTCCACCCTGTGAAATTATTCATAGAAAGGAGTGTAATATCTTTGAAAAACATAGGACATGGAAGAAAACCTTAGGTTTTATATTGATTGGAATATTCATAGCTGTAGTTTTTACTTTTACCGATACTTATTCTTTATTTCAAAAAGGCCATGATGGATATGGAAATGTAATGGCAGCTAGTAGAGAAGATATTATATCTAGCATGGAGATTTACTACAATAACGATGTACCTATTTTAAGGCTAAAAAAAAGGGAAATAAAATCGATTATTCACCTATTGTGTTTTTTTCTATAGAAGGAGATGCAAAGGATTATGCACTCCATGTCAATTCAATAATGGTAGATGGAGTAGTAGAAACACCTATTATACCAAATGTCAATCTGCCACAGGCATTATCTTTAATATTAAATTCTAAGGATGAGATTACAGGTGTATTAAAAATAAAGCATTTAAACGAATTTATAGATGATACACTGGAATTTAGCTTTTCTAAGGATTATTTATTAAGCAGGTATTTTTGTAATAAGGGTCTAAGGGTATATGATGTGAATTACTTATCTAAAAGTGAAAAAGGTGAATTAGTTAATTTAGTAGAGGATACTCTCCTATATGCAAACAATATTTGGGATGGGATGTATTGGAATGGGAAGAAGACAATTGGATGAGTGAAATAGATATTTCCCATGATCAAGCCTTATTAGTAGATATAATAGCTCCTGGATTAATAGAATATAATGGAAAACTATATCAATTGTTTGAATTGATAACAAAGGATCTTGAAAATGAGATAGAGAAAAACAATGTATTATCGAAGGAAAACAAAGAATTATATCAATTACTTGAAAGAAACGCAGAAGATCTTGAAAATGAAATGGGAATAAATAGAGTATTATCAAGAGAGAATAGAGAACTAATAGGTATAAATGAAAGATTAAGTGAAGAAAGAGATGAACTTTATAACTATATTGATGCCCTCGAATTGGAAATTGATGAACTATTAGATAGATTAGATGGAGGACAATAATATGAAAAAGTTTCTAAATTTCATAGGTAATATTATATTAGGATTTTTGATTGTGTTGGTAGTTTTGGTTCTTTTAGCTAAGTTTACAAAATCTGACAATGTATTTGGTTTTACACCTTTAAAAGTGTTATCTGGCTCTATGGAGCCGACTATTAAAACAGGGGGGGATTTAATAATAGTAAAAGATATGATTGAAACTGATATTGAAGAGGGGGGGACATAATTACCTTTAAAATAAATTCGGACACTCTTGTAACCCATAGAGTGGTTGAAATTAATGATCAGAGTGGGGGGGTCTTTAGTTTTAAAACTAAAGGGGGGGATGCAAATAATGTTGAAGATTCGGAACTTGTAATAGGAGATGATTTGGTAGGTAAGTATATTTTCCGAATACCTGCATTTGGGTATCTAACAGATTTAATGAGACAACCTTTAGGATTTGTTTTACTCTTTGTTTTTCCTATAATCCTATTGTTAGGAAAAGAAGTAATAAATCTGACTAAGGCTTAGGATTACAGTTCTTATGGGGATAGTTCGAATTTAAATAAAAAGGGGGGGAGAAAATTGATGACGACTGAAAAGAAACTAAGTTTATCCATAATTATAATATTAGTATTATCATTGGCATTAGCAACATTTGCTTATTACACTAAGGGTTTTATTGGCGATAATAATAAAGTAAGAGCAGCTAGATTTGAGGTAGATTCTAAGGGAACATTAGATGGGGGGGATGCCAAATTTGACTTAACGGATGATCCAATTTATCCAAGGATAGAATTAGAGGTATACGAATTTAAGATAGATAAAACTGGTACAGAAGTACCAGTGAAATACGAGATAACGGTAACTTCACATGGGGGGGAGCTATTTGAGCCAGTAGCAGAAGGAAATAGCCCAGTTGTTTTAACTTTGTTAAGGAAAGTAGGAGATGACTGGTTAGATATGGGCGGACTAGATAGTATAGAGATAATTCCAAATGAGGATTTAGAAGAATTTAGAATTGATTTGAAATGGGAAGATACAAATTATGATATACAATATCAAGGGAAACTAGGAACAATAAAAATAAATGTCGTAGCCACTCAGACAGACTAATAATATTATTGGCTGGCACGAACTTATGAACTTATTAGCCATCTCATAGGGATTTTACCTATGGGGGGGTGGTTTTTCATTGGTACAAATGCATGGAAGGGAAATCGTTAAACTGTTCTTTTAAAAACCCTATATGTTGATATAATTTAATTATAGTAGCATACTAAAACAAATATTAATTTTTATCTTATCTATTTTCAAACAAAATATTGCTTGTTCTTGCAAGGTTCATAAGCACAAGATTAGAGGGATATTTATGAACAAAAGATTATATGATATTTTATTTCAAATTTCCGAAAGTCCATATAATATAACAGTAAAAATTTTGGCAGAAAGTCTAAATGTTTCAGAAAAAGTGCTATATGGTGATATTTCTAGATTGAATGAAATTTTATCTGAAAACAATTTAGGAAAAATTAAAATTAAAGATGGATATATAAATTACTATGGAGATATTCCCGTATTAAAAGAGTATTTAGATGATTTAAGTTTTTATGAATACGTTCTCACTAAGGAAGAAAGAATAATTTTCAGATTAGAGAATGTCAATTAGAAAAATATTCATTAAAATATTTAGCTCAGTATTTTAGATATACTTCTGATACTTTAGAAGTTTTTATTGAAAATATTTTAGAAACCCAAACTGTAGTTAGAAAATTCATTGAGAATGTATCAATAGATTTAAATTTACCAATTTATAGGGACTATGAACTTTTTGAGAATTTATCATTACATTTAGATAGGATATTTGGAAGGAAAAAAAATGAAATCAATTCTCTATCCAGAGGTTGAAAAAGTTGTGAAGAATAATTTGCATGTTAAGGCAGTAGTAGATAAACATGTTTCAATATTAGCGGAACATTTTGATATTAAAATGACAGAGGGTGATATAGCTTATATTGTCATATATATTTGTGCTAGTATAGAAAAGCTAAAACAACAAACATTTGATGTCAATATTGTAATTGTTTGTAATAGTGGGTTTGGCACTAGTCAGTTATTAAAATATAAACTTGAAGAACACTTTGCATTTAATATTAAAAAAAATTTTACCAGCTCATAATTTAGAAAAAAATCGAGATTTATTAAAAGAGATTGATTTTATTATTTCAACAGTATATTTAGATATTAGTTTTCCCTATGTAAGAATAAATCCTTTATTGACTGAAAGGGATATTATTAACATAAATACGATGTTATTACAGTTAGAAACAGCAGATATGAACCTAAATAGTGAGAATCAACGTAATCAAAAAAATGCTATTAAATAAAGTCAAGTCTATATGTCAACCTTATAATAATTTGTATGAGGCTATAGTTCCAGTTATTGATGATTATTTTAATAAAGAAAACGATTTTATCTATTTAAATTCATTATTAGCTGAAGATTTTATTGAAGTGGATGTAGAAGCTTATGACTGGGAAGATTCTATTAGAAAGGCAGCGAAAATTTTATTAGATAAGTCTTTTATTACCGAAAATTATGTAGAGGCTATGGTTGATAATTATAATGAAAATGGCCCGTATTTTGTAGTAGCACCAAATTTTGCTATGCCTCATGCCTCAATAGAGGCTGGAGCCAAAAAGTTGGGAATGAGTCTAATACGTTTAAAAGATCCTGTTAATTTTGGTGTAAAAGAATTAGATCCTATTAAATATATATGTGTCATTAGTGCTGTTGATAACAATATGCATTTAAAAGCAATGTTCAATTTAATTAATCTATTAAAAATAAAAGAATTCAGAAATGCATTAGACAGAGCCAACAACTCAAAAGAAATTGAAAAGATAATTAAAGGTTTTGAGAAAAGTATAATTTAGAATATTAATTTATAAATTAAAAACTACTTGGCACTGTATATTAATTCTAAAAGGTAAGGTGAATAAAATGGAGCAAAATATATTAAAAGAGGAAAGTATTTTCATTAAAAAAAATTTCGAAAATAGGGAAGAGGCCTTAAGTTTTTTTTCTCTGATAATTTAATAAATAGAGGAAAGGTATCCAATGATTTTAAAAAAAGCCTTATTAGAAAGGGAAGAGGAATTTCCAACAGGCTTGCAAATTGGTGATATTAACGTAGCTGTTCCTCATGCAGACCATATCTATGTAAAAGAATCTGAAATAATATTGTGCACTTTAGAAAATCCTGTGGAATTTCAAAGGATGGACAACCCTGAAAAAGAGGTAAAGGTTTCTATTATTATTTTAATGGCAATAAATAATCCAGATACTCATATTGAGGTTTTACAAAAAAATATTTAGTTTAATACAGGACCAATCAATACTTAAAAGAGTATTTGCAGAGGATAATAAGATCAAAATAAGTGAAATTTTCAATTAACTTTTTAAATTTAAGGAGTGGATATAATATGGTAAAGAAAATGAATGCAGCAGTAATGTATGGACCAAATGATATAAGGTATGAGAAGGTAGATAGACCTATTTGTCCAGAGGGAGGTTTTGTTTTAAAAGTAAAGGCTGTTGGTCTATGTGGATCTGATATACGAAATTTAACAACAGATTCTAGAAAGGGTGATTATCCTTATATTTATGGTCATGAAGTGGTGGGAGAAGTTTGTGAGGTTGCACCAGGAGTTGAAAACCACAAAGTTGGCCAAATGATATATGTATATCCAGAGGCCCATTGCTTAAAATGTGAAAACTGTAGAAGTGGGCATAATGAGCAATGTACTGAGATAGAGCATTACACTGATAGGCCTGGAGGATTTGCTGATTATATTGCCTATACAAAAAAACGTGTTGATAGGGGGGGCGCTACTTATGTATTACCAGATGGAGTGGACCCAATTTTAGCTACATTAGCAGAGCCTATGTCATCAACGTATGCTTGTGTTGAAAATATAAATGTAACACTAGGAGATACTGTTGCCATAATTGGAGCAGGACCAATTGGAATTTTTTTTATCAATATTAAGTAAAATGCGTGGAGCAGAAAAAGTAATTTTAATTGATATAAACCAAACAAGATTAGATATGGCATCTAAATTTGATATTGATTATTTAATTAATTCAAGCGAAAAAGATCCAGTGGAAGAGGTATTAAGATTAACAAATAATATAGGTGCTAATAAAGTTATTTCTGCCAACCCTTCAACTATAGCACAGCAACAAGCTATTTTAATGACTAAAAAAAGTGGAATAGTTGTATTCTTTGGAGGGGGGGTGCCAAAAGGGGGGGCACTAACAGAAATAGATACAAATATTATTCATTACAATGGATTATGGATTTATGGACATTATGGAGCCAATAGCATTCAGGTACAGAAATCCTTTGAATTAGCAATTTCTGAAAAGTTTCCTGCTAAGGAAATAATTACACATGTATTACCTTTAAAGGATATTAATGAAGCTATTGAATTGACAAAAAGGGGTGAGGCCCTGAAGGTGGTACTTTTGCCTGATGAAGATTAGATTGATATTACCATTAGAATTAGGGAGGTGAAAAATATGAAAGAAGTGAAGGTTTTAATTGCATGTGGAAGTGGTATAGCAACATCAACTGTAGCACAGGAAAAGGTTAAAGAGATTTTGAAGGAGGAAAAAAAATACCTGCAAAAATTACTAAGGGTACAGTAGGGCAGGTTCAGTATCTTCAAGAGGATGTAGATTTAATATTATTAACAACAAAATATAACAAGCCTTTAAATAAACCAGTTATTCCAGTGTTTGGGTTAATATCTGGGATTAATGAGGAACAAATTAAAAAAAGAAATAATTGAAACATGTAGAGAAATTATAGAGAATAAATAAAGGGGGAAAAAAAATTATGTTGGAATTAATACAAGGCATAATGGATCTGGGAGCTGTAGTAATGCTTCCAATCGTAATGACTATATTGGGCATAATCTTTCGTATGAAACTTGGTAGAGCAATTAAAGCTGGCATAATGGTTGGTATAGGTTTTCAGGGATTGCAACTAGTTATAGGCTTATTAATGGGAACTGTTGAGCCTGCCATAGCATATTACCAAGCCTTAGATACATCAGGTTTTACTACTGTCGACGTAGGATGGGCAACAATGGGGGGGCTTCCTCTTGGTCAGTTCCTTTTGCAGCACCTGCTATATTATTAATTGTTTTAATAAATATTATTTTGGTAGTAACTAAAAAAAACAAAGGTAATGAATGTAGACATATGGAACTATATTCACTATTTAATTCCAGGAACCTTGGCTTATGCTCTAACTAATAGTATAGCAGTTGGCCTAATGGTTGACCAATGCAGCTGGTGGAAATCTTTCCTGCAAGGTGAATGAAAACCATTACATTATGACTGGTTTAGGCCTATCTGCAGAGCGTTTATGGAATATTGGGCCAGAGGATATTCTTGTGGTAGATGAGGATTTAAATGTAATCGAGGGTAATGGGAAGGCAACAAGGGAAATTAATATGCATATGGAAATGTATAGAAATGATAATAAGATGGTTTTTATAGGCCTAAATACCTATAGATTTTCCCATTATTCTCCATCATACTAAATATATATAGTAAAAATATAATTCAAAGGGGGAATTTCTATGTTTAATAAAAACAAAAGGTTATTTAGTCTGTTTTTAGCCCTATTTATGATTTTAGGGACAGTTTTTCCAGGGATGTCTTTTGCTAATGCAGAAGAAGTTCACATTACTATTTTAGGTACCACAGATTTACATGCAAATATTTACAATTGGTCCTATGAAGATGGAAAAGAAGTTGATGATTTAGGAATGGCAAAGGTTTACACTATAGTGGAAGAAGTTAGGAAAGAAAATCCTAATACCATACTCATAGACAATGGAGATACTATTCAAGGGACTATACTTTCAGATGATTTATATAATACTAGAATGGATTTAGCCCATCCAGTAATTGATGTAATGAATTTTATGAAATATGATGCTATGACATTGGGTAATCATGAATTTAATTTTGGTTTAGACTTAATCAAAAAAATCGAAAAAGAAGCAGAGTTTCCAATACTTGCAGCTAATACTAATTACAAAGAGGATGGCTCTTATTTAGTAAAGCCATATACCATAGTAGAAGTTGACGGTATAAAGCTTGGAATATTAGGCTTCACAAATCCAAATATTCCAAGATGGGATGGACCAAAAGTAGGGGGGGAATTAGAATTTCACAATATGGCAGATTCTGCAGAAAAACATATGGAAGAATTAAAGGCTCAAACAGATATAATTATTGCCACTGCCCATGCAGGTTTCGAAAATGAATATGGAAATGATGGGGCAGAAGCGATTATTGAAAAGTTCCCAGAAATTCCAGCATTATTAGTAGGCCATAGTCATGCTACAGTAAGTGAAAAATACGGACAAACTGCTGTAGGTGGAGCAAGGGATGCTGGTAGGCAAGTAGTTAGATTTGATTTAAAATTAAAGAATGAAAATGACCAGTGGAAAGTAGTTGACAATACTGTTGAAATTATAGAAGTTAAAGAATACGAAGCTAGCGAAGATTTAAAAGAGTATGCTAAAGAATATCATGAAAAAAAACTTTAGATTTTCTAGTAGAGGTAATAGGTACTGCAACAGAGGATTTTGTGCCAGAGTCTGAAATCAAAGACATACCAGAGGCTCAGCTTAGGGATACTGCAGTAATAGACTTAATTAATAATGTACAATTAGAGGCTACAGGGCTGATATTGCAGCAGCAGCCTTATTCCAATCTAAATCTAATTTAAGGGCAGGGGATATTACTTATGCTAGTATATTCGATATTTATAAATATCCCAATACTCTAGTAGGTATAGAAGTAAGCGGTAAAGAGCTAAAAGATTATATGGAATGGTCAGCTAAATACTATAATACTTTCAAACCAGGAGATGTAAATATTAGCTTTAATCCTAATATTAGAGGATATAATTATGATATGTTCCAGGGAGTAGAGTACAAAGTAGATGTATCAAAGCCTGAAGGGGGGGAAAGAATTGTAGATTTAAAATATAAGGGAGAAGCTATAAAGGATGAAGATACTTTTAAATTAGCAATTAACAATTATAGATATGGTGGGCTTAAAAATATGGGAATTATTAGTGGAGAACCATATTTTGAATCAGATCCTAAATCCTTAAGATCCTATATTGCTGATTATATTAGAGAAAAGGGAGAAATTTCACCTGAATTTGATAATAATTGGGAAGTAATTGGAGCGAATTTAGATCATCCATTAAGAGATTATGTAGTAGAAGAAATTAATAAAGGAAATATAATTATTCCATCCTCTGAAGATGGTAGAAGCTACAATGCAAAAGCAGTAAATATTTATGAATTAATAGAAGAAGGCTTAATTCCGGAGGAACTATCATCTAAACCAGTAGCACCAGTACCAGAAAAGCCAGAGCCAAAATTAGAACAAACAAAATATATAGTAAAACCAGGAGATGTACTATGGAAAATAGCAGAGAAATTCAATACAACCTGGGAAGAATTAGCTGAGTTTAATAAGCTAAAAATCCTCATTTAATCAGAATTGATCAGATAATATATATTCCTTAAAATATTAAAATATTGGTGTCAGACCTGGAGTTATGGAGTTATTGAAAGGCCCCCCCATAGGTAGAAATACTTATGGGGGGGCCTTATTATTTCCACCTTTTACCACAAAAAAAAGAGACTAAATTCTCATATATTCATTTGAAATTTAAAGGGTATTAATGATACAATAGTAGTAATAGAATATATGGGAGGGATATTATGTTTAAGAACAGTAAGTTTAAAAAAATCTTTAGCAATTACATTATTAATACTAATGTTTAGCACCGTGGTCTTCGCTGCAAATGGTATTTATGATAAAAAAACTTACGGCTACTCATGGTAGGATTAAATTTATGGTAGATGGCAAGGATGTTACGAAACAGGTGGAAGATAAATATAAAACACCTGCTTTTGTGGTAAAGGAATACGACGAACGTGCCTATGTTCCACTAAGAGCTATTGCTGATTTAATGGGTGTTAAGGTGGATTATGATAATAATACCCATACAGCTGAGATAATTGATGTTAAGTCTGAGAAATATGAAAAGGAATTGGCAGAAAAAGATAATGAAATTAAGAAACTCAAAGAGGAAATAGAAAAGTTAAAGAAAAAGGAAACAGAGAAGGTAGTAGAAGAAACTGATCTAAAAGCCGTAGAGAAAAAAATTAAATGGCTGGTATGGTACTTATAAAGATGTGGATTTTGACATAAAATTAAAAGAAAGCAAAAGTAGAATAGATGTAGATATAATAATGGATTTAAGAGATGGAAGACAAGAATCCTATTGGAATAGAATGACCCATAGCGAAAGAAAAGAAATGATAGAAGATATAGCAGATACCATAGCCAAAGAATTTCCCAATGTAGATATTTATGGTTCTGTATATGATAATTATTATAGAGGAAATGTTATGAGTTTTAATAAGAAAAAGGTAAGAGCACGAGTATTTCCTATGATAGTAGGGGATATGATGATAGATATGGCTATGGATATGGGTATGTAGAGGATGAGATAAACTATATATTACGTCGAGAAATTGGAGATGCCTATGTTCATAATATAGATGATAGGGGTTATATTATTTATTTAGATATTAGTTTTTCTAGAAATGGCAAAGAAGAGTGGCGAAAATTAGAAAATGATGAAAAGGAAGAAGTTATAAATGAAATAGCTGACGAAGTAGATTATTATTATAATTACTATTACGATGATTATCGTTATGATAATTATTATAGAGACATAGTAATTACCATAGATGGAGAAACATATTCTAGAAGTTTTCGATATTAGTTATTAATACCATGCACCACCCGACATTTGTCGAAAATTGCAAACAACCACCTTACAGGTAGCTACATACCTAGCTGTAAGGTGGTTTTGAATATTATATTAAAGAGGGGGGGATTATTTATGAGAACTATTCCATTTGAGGTATCAGAATATGAAGAAGCCTATGTGGGAGGGGGGGCAAATGGATTAAGTATTGTAAGAGGGAAAGATAAACTAACTATAACAGTCAAGCAAAATTTCCCTACCTCAGGCTACACCATGAATGTAAGGGAAATAACTGAGAAAGACGGGATTCTAACAGTCCACTTAGACCTTATCTATCCCAAGCCTGATGCCATAGTCCTTCAGGTAATTGCCTATGGAAAGCAGATTGTTAAAATAAATAATAAAGATTTAGGAGGATTTCCTCAATTTTATAAATTAGCCATATATATCCCGTAAATATTTGTAATATTGGTGCCGGAGTTATTATGGAATAATTTAGTTTATATATACCTGCATGGGGTATATATAAACTAATCATATTTTGGAGGGATTGCCATGAATATTATTATTAGTGATGAGGCAAAAGAACAACTTTTTATGATGGGCGGCAAAAATATTATGACTATATATTCGGAACCTGTAACTAGCTGCTGAAGCCCTCGGCCAGAAATATTTGTAAGGCTTAAGGAGCCGGAGGTTCCAGAAAAATATAATCTACACGAAGTAGATGGTATAAAAGTATATTTATACAAAGAGGCGATCTTAACAGGGGGGGATACCATAGAAATAGAACCAGCAAAATATAGCTCTGATCTCCCCCCCTATAAGGAATTTGCTGTTCATGGATTAAGGCTAGATGTAGAATAAAATATTTACTTCTTTCTGGCCTGTACATTCTTTTTAAATTCTAGCACCATATCTAAATCCTTAGGACTTGTTTCCATAAGGCTATATTTGTTTTTCACAAATATATCTGTAATCTCCTTTATTCCTACATCGCCAAATATGGAGAATCTGTAGGCTATTCTGCTGGCGTATTCGTAGTGGGTTTCTCCAGGGTCCATAGGGTAGCCTAGGTTTTTTTATTAGTTTTAGGATTTCGTTGTATTCGTAGACTAGTCTTTCTTTATTGGGGGGGAGTTTTTCGACTCTTCTTTTAAGGATTTTTGCCTTGGCCAAATTAAACATAAATCTTATAAATAGGCCAAATAGTATTCCTCCTAGGAATATTACAAAAAAAACCTTCTATTGTTCTCAGTTTCTGTTTCTTCTACTGCCATATCTTCATCCAGAGGCTCCCTATTAATTTCCTCATCTATTTTAGTTCTTTCGACTTCTCTTAATTCATCTATATTATCCACATTTACTAATTCCATATCCTCTTCATAGGATTCTCCAGTGTTTTTAGGTCTTTCTATAATCCTTGGAACTGCTGCGTAGGCAGGGGTGGGTTCGAATCTTACCCAGCCTACTGGTTCTATAAAGGCTTCGACCCAGGCATGGCCATGTTTTTGTTTTACCACATATTTGTTTTCCTCCACCAAATCTCGGGCTACATAGCCTTCTACATATCTAGAGGGAATTCCCTGAAGCCTTAGCATTATTGCCATTGTAGTGGCATAATAGGTGCAATAGCCTTCCTTAGCTTCAAATAAAAAAATAATCTATAAATTCCCTATTTCTGGGGGGGACTTCCACATCTATGCTGTATTTAAAATTGCTTCGCAGGTAATTTTCTATGGCTATGGCTTTTTCATAATCTGTTTTATGGTCTTTTACAATTTTATCTGTCAATTCTCTAGTTTCTTTGGTGATTTTAAGTTTTGGAATTTGCAAATATTTATCCTGATCTTTTAAATCTTCTTTGCTTTTATTGATGCCTATTTCCATTAGATTTTCATAAGGCAGTGGTTTCAAAATATCTATGGAATAGGTTTCCCTTCCATAGATTCCTTCTGGAAAAATTAATTGAAAATCTTCCCCTAGTTTTATTTCATAATTCCCATCTAAATAGATTTTATTTGGGCTATAAGGGCTAAAAGGGTTGTGGAGGAAAGGGAGTGATTTATTATACTTAGGGTTTTAAACTCATAATATTTTTTTCCTCATTTGGTATTTTATCAATGCTTTGTCCACTTAAAATAGTTTCCATATCTCCATCTTGGTTTTTCCAATTATTCCCCCCCGTATAATTATGTCTAATATTTCCCCCCCTAAGATAGAAGGGGCCTTCTCCATAAACTGTCATTATTTTTTTATCGCTAATTCTAACAGGACCTCCTAATCGGGAACTTTGCCTTTGGTAGCCAGTTTTGGTAAATTCAAATTCTTCTGCTCCACCAGATTTTCTAGCATGGTCTTCTGAAGAACGAAGATCCTCCATGGCAGGGAATAGGCTATAGGCTTGTCTGTTAGCCAAGGCCAGTATATGTTTTTTTTGACTTTTAGGAATGGCTAGGGCTAGAATTATAATTAAGAAGCTGTAAATAATGGCAGTTTCATCCAGGGTTTATAGACTCCATCATATCCTAAATGGGAATACCTATCTAAGCCTAATAATATTAAGTATAATAGGAGAAATAATGCCAGTAGAAAATAGGCTATATTAAAATACACATACCAATAATATAAAAAGCTGCCCATATAAATTGGAATTAAAAATGGTATTTTCTTATTTTTAAATAGAATATAGCCAGTGTAAAGGGAAATTAGAACTACTAAAATTCCCCAAAACCAGGGAGTGTTCTCAGGAATTAAATTCTCTTTTCCCACAATATAATGGAGTACATTTCTAAAGAAATCATACAGTATTTTCAAAAATTTCTCTATAAATGGGAAGTAATGATTTATTATAATTACCACTACTGAAGCTGCAAACATTATAATATAGAGAAATAGAGGATTAAACAAAAAGAATTTTACCCCCCCAAATGCTAATATAATCACCAATCCCAATTGCCTAAAAAAACTCCAAATCTAAATCCATGGCTATGCCTAGCATATATAGAAGGGAAAATACTAGCATAATATATATGATGTTTAAAAAAAGTTTTTTTTGATTTTTATTCATATTAATCCCCCCCCTATAGTTTTTTTTATATTATTTAAAAGTATTAAAAGGTATTTAGTTTGTCATTCTGAGCTGAAGGCGAAGAATCTCTAATTAGCAGAAAAACAGGATTCTTTACTACATCTATTTATTCAATGGGTGTGCAGAGCCTTTGTTCAGGATGACAATATTGCCTTTTCGAGTGTTTGTATATTATTTTCATAATCTAATATATAAAGAGGAATGCCTTCCTCTTTTAATCCCATATTAACATTTAAATCCAAATAGCCTAAATTGTCCTTACTATCTAAAGTCACTAAAAGCAATGGTTTTAAACCTTTGCTTTCTAAATATATTCCCAAGGCTCCCATATTTTTATCTAAATTTGGAGTGATAATTATAATATTCATATCTTTTCTAGATAGTTGATATTTCCCAAAAGAAAATCCCTAAAATCAATTTCTCCATTGGCTTTAAAATAGGCTAAAAATTCTAGAAGATTTTTTTTAAATCAGAAGGGGTTTGGCCTTCTAATTGGACTATTTCTCTATTATTTTGGGTGTAAAAACTCACTGGAATATTTTCTATTATATAGTAGTTTGCAATACTTAAGGCTATGTCTACGATTTTATCTTCTAGGCTTCGATCAGTATCTCCTACAAAATGTCCTTTAAAATTATCTACAAAAATGGCAACTTTGGCATCTCCACGTTTTTCATATTCCTTAATAATTAGATCATCTAATTTAGCAGAAAGTTTCCAGTGTATGGATTTGATGCTGTCTCCTTCTCTAAAGTCTCTTAAATTGTCTATCCTACTTTTATCTTGAAATAGCATATCTTCAATGGGCAATTCTCCCATTTGTTCTACGGAATTTATGGGAAAGTGGGAGATCTTAAGGGCTTCTGGATATACCAGTAATGAAGCTTTAGAGGAATAGCTCTTCCTTAGGGAGAATATTCCAAATACATCAGAAATAATTACTTCCACTGTTCCCATTTCATAATATCCCCCCCGCCGATTTAGAATTATATTTTCTCTATATATGTGTAATTCTTGAGGTTTTAGGCTTTTTATAATTTTTTTTCAGATGGCTTTTTGGTGATTTCTTCGGTTATATGGCTCTGAATTTCTAAATAGGGTATGTGAAAAAAAGTATTATTGTCTATTTTGTAATCTATATTTATTTTATCTCCAGCATATAGGGCACCATCTGGCAATTTTATATCTATTTCTAATTTAGCCAATAGGATTAAAATATGGAGCAAAGGAACTAATAGAAATAGGCTATAGCTATATAGCAAAAATAGGGCATAGTTCCCCCCCTACTAATAGGGCGTATGTGAGTAATATTACAAATAATATTATGTGAAATTTCTTTTTCATTTGCATCACCTATATTACTGGAATAAATATGCTTTGCAATAGTTCTTCTAAAACGGCATTGGTGGTTTTTCTTTCGATTCTGGCTTCTGGAGACAGAATTATTCTATGATTTAAAACTGGAATTACCATTTCTTTAACATCGTCAGGAATTACATAATTTCTATTTTCCAAAAAGGCCTTGGCCTTTGCAGCTTTTAGTAAATCTATGGAGGCACGAGGACTGGCACCTAATTGTATATCCTTAGAATCCCGAGTTTTATTAGAAATATTTATAATGTATTTTATAATATCTTCGTGGACTGTGGTATTCTCCACTTTTTCTTGCATATTCAGAATATCTTCTCTATTGGCCACAGCCTTTAAATTACCAGGATTGATGTTTTGGTAATTCTTTAGGATTTCCCTTTCAAAGTTTTCATCTGGATAGCCTAGGGAAATTTTCATTAAGAATCGGTCTAATTGGGCTTCTGGCAGGGGAAAGGTGCCCTGATATTCTAAGGGATTTTGAGTCGCTAAAACTATAAAGGGTTCTTCCAATATATAGTCCTTATTATCTGTAGAAATTTCCCCCCCTTCTTCCATGGCTTGTAATAGGCTGGATTGAGTCTTAGGGGGGGATGTCCTATTGATTTCATCGGCTAGGAAAATATGATTAAATATAGGGCCTTTTTTTTAAAGGAAAAATCCTCTGTGTTTTTATTATAAATATTAATTCCAATAATATCAGAAGGCATTAAATCGGGAGTGAATTGAACTCTTTTATAGGATAAATCCATACTTTGAGCCAAGGCCTTAGCCAAAGTAGTTTTTCCTACACCAGGCACATCTTCTATTAGTATATGACCTTTGGATAAGGTGGCTATTAGGACTTTTTCTATAACTTCATCTTTGCCTTTGATTACCTTTTTTTATATTTTCTGTGATTTCCAATGCTTTAGTGTTCATGATGACCTCCTTGAGAGTATTTAGGGACTATAAATATATTATAGCATATTTTATTTAAAAATACTGTTAGACTGAGATCCTTCCCTTCCCTTGGGATGACAGGGTAGTAGCCCTTATCATTCTAAGGGAAGGATCCAATTGGCTCAAAGCTAAGATTGTGCTATAATTAATTAAGAAGAAAGGGGTGTTCATATGTTGCCAATTAAGGATACCGAACCTAGTGAGAAGTTTCCCATAGCTACTATTGCAATTATAGCTTTAAATATTATGGTTTTTATAAAGCAAATTACACTTCCCTATAATGAGGCCATGGAAATGGTGTATAATTATGCCTTTATTCCATCGCGTTTTCTGGAGGGGGGGATATTTCGGCCCTCATCCTATATTCCCTTATTTACTAGTATGTTTATGCATGGAGATTTTCTTCATATTTTAAGTAATATGTGGTCTCTATGGTTATTTGGGGGGGATAATGTGGAGGATAAAATGGGGGGGCCTTTAGATTTGTGTTATTTTATATTCTAACAGGTCTTATTGCAGGATTTGCCCATTTTATAGCAGGGCCTACATCTACTATACCTACGGTAGGTGCATCTGGGGGGGCCATAGCAGGAGTAATGGGAGCCTATTTCCTAATGTTTCCCCCATTCTAAAATTGTTACATTGATTCCCTTTATTTTATTTTACAGAAGATTTTTAGTACCAGCACCAGTATTTTTATTAATTTGGTTTTTAGGACAAGTTCGTTCTGGAATTATGTCTGTAGGTTATGGTACTGTAGGTGGAGTAGCCTGGTGGGCACATATATTTGGATTTTTGTCTGGGTCATATTTCTGTAGGAGATTTGTAAAGAAGAGAAGGGAATGGGGGGGCAATAGGTTAGAGAATGGTTTTATTTTGATTTAAAATGGGTATTGATTATTAATGAAATGACAAGGAAGGAGTGAAATATATGTTTAAGGAATTTAAAGAGTTTGCCATTAAGGGTAGTGTAGTGGATTTGGCCATTGGTGTGGTTATAGGAGGAGCTTTTGGAAATATAGTTGCATCTCTAGTAAACGATATTATAATGCCAATTGTTGGCAAACTTATTGGTAATGTAGATTTTAGCAATTTGTTTATTAGTTTAGATGGAAATAAATATAATACGCTAAAACAAGCACAAGATGCAGGGGCTGCCACATTAAATTATGGTCTATTTTTGAATACTATTATTGAATTTTTAATTATATCCTTTTCAATATTTATAGTTATAAGACAAATTAATAAATTAAAAAAAAGAGGAAGAAGCAGCACCAGTAAGCACAAAAAAAATGCCCTTATTGTATCACCGAAATCCCCCCCATAGAAGCTAGTAGATGTCCTCATTGTACATCAGAATTAATAGAGGTTTTGGGACAGTAGGGACAACAGGGACGGTTCGCTTTGTCCCACTTTTCCATAACAAAAAAAGTGGCAAAGGAAAGATCTTTTGCCACCTTTTTATCTATTTATCTATTATATACAGGATATTCCCAACCGTCAGTTTCTGCTACATTTCCATTTAAATCTCTAATGACAATAGGATTATCATCTAGTCTAATTGAATATCCATTTCTAGAATCATAGTTTTTAATTGTAAGAATAATAGTGTCGCCTCTTGTGTCTAATTTAGTGGTGTATTGATTTTTACTTAATCTGTCATAATTAGAGTATACTATTATATCGTCTATAAATAAATCTGCATATTTATTATCTAGTTTTTCTGTAAATGGAATCTTTATAGTGCCATATCTGTCCATTTCAAATTCTTCAACACCAGGTTTTATTTTTGGGGGGGCTACCTTGTCAATTACATCTACAGTTTCTGCCTTAGCATAGGTTCCTAATATGGTTTCGATTCTATTTCCGCTTCTTACAGTTAATTTTCCACTGCTAGTTATTTCTTCCCTGTCTCTTAAATATATACGAATCATATTATCGCCCATAGCTTCCACATCATATATGCTTCTATCTGCTATACTAAAATCATCGTAACGAGCATAGTTAATTCCTTGATTATACTTCACTTCTATTAAATCAGGCTCTACTAAAACTGCTTCAATAATTTTAGCTTCTCCTTGATTTGTATCATCAAAACGTAGAGTTTGTGGGTCTATAGGAATTCCATTTATGGCTTTAATGGAAGAAATATCAATTTCTTTTAAGTTTCCATATCTCCCTATTTCTACAGTTTTGCCATTAATTTTGCTAGGTAATATAATTTTAAAGCTTTTATTATCTCTATCTACTGAGATAAACTCTGTATCCCTTGGCATATATTCCTTTTTACCATTTATAATTAGAATATAATTTTCTGGATCTTCTACAGTACGGGTGTCCATTTCCTTGCTAAAGGATATTACAATTTCTCTATCTTTGCCAGCATAGGCAGTAACAGCGGGTTTTTCCATATCTTCTACATCAATTTTTTTGTGTAATCATCCATTTTGTTTTTAAGGGATGTAGTGTCGTAAATATCTTTAATTTCTATGGTATTAGTGCCCTTTGGTAGGGGAGTATTTAATACTAATTTATATTCGCTTCCGCTGCCTTCAATGCTTCTAATATAAACTTGCTTATTATCCCTATCTTTTATAGTATAAGAATTTCTATTTTTTTCCATCTACATTTTTACTATAATAAATAGTAAGAGATTTACCATATTCTCCAATTTTAATATCTACTACTTCGGGTTTTTCCCTATCTATTTCTACTTTGACTCTTATTTCTTCATTTCGAAGCTTATTACCCCCCCAATAATCTGCAACACCGTCTACATATATATCTACTTCATAATTGGGCAAATAGTTTCTGGAGAAATCTAAGATTATTTCTTTTCCATGAACCTTTGCATTATCTGAATAAACTTTTCTAGAACCAGATGTAAAATAGAAATTGTTTCTATTTACACTACTAGGATCTATTTCTTTATCAAATTCTATTACTACCCTCTCAGTAGTAGCAGATGCATCTACTATTTTTGGACTATAATTGTCTTTATAGATTTCAAATTCTATATTTTGGTCTAATCCCTTAAATCTAGCATAGTCTTCTAGACCAGATACAGCTAATGTATAATAGCCTTCCTTCATACTAGTGTAAGGTGTAAGTGTGATTACATTGTCCTCCATTTCCACTTTGCCGGAATATCTCTTGTTATCAATTTTTAAATTAGAGGCATTGACTGAAACTACAGGTTCTGTTAAATATACTTTTAATATCTTATTTCCTAGTGCACGAATTTCTTTTACTTCAGGTGGATTATTGTCAAAGGCTTCAAATTCTTTATCCTTTATACTTATTTCTTCCCCCCCTAGTTGAGATTTTATTTTGTTAAGGGATATTTTATAATTCTTCCTATTTACCATAGTTTCATTTAGGCTAAGTATTACTATGGTATTATCTTCTTCTAGACGAATGGATTTAATTTTACCGGCATTGGTACTATAATTAGCTGAATTTAAAGCACTGGATTTTTCCACAGCAGTGGAGAATAATAATTTTATTTCTTTTAGATTATCAGCCCTGATTTCCATTAATTCAAAGGTAGATTTTTGATATTAAAGCTTTTAGTTTGAGTATTCATATTTCCGCTAATAAATTTATACTCGTATTTGCCGGCTTTGAAATTTGGAATTTCAATGCTAAATTCTCCCTTGGAGTTTAGACTTAAATCGTATTCAGATTTGTCTAATTTAATATTATTTGGAGCTTTTAAGCTCAATTTTAAACTTTTAACATTGGTCTTACCTTCAAATTTTACAGTGTTTTTGTCAATGGTGATTTTTTTCTTCTACATTAAATTCTTCTGGTAATTTAATACCTAAGTGTTCAGCTAAGGTTTTATTGCTATTTTTCTTATTTTGATTAAGAGCATTTACTGTCATAGCTGCCATTAGGCCTCGACTTAATTTTTCCTTAGGTTTGGCATTTAAATTCTCCATAAGCTTATATTTTTCTGCTAATTGGGGGGGAATTTTGTCCCAATTTTTATCCTGTGCTTCTTCATTATATCCTAAGACTCTAAGAAGTACAGTTTGGAATTGTTGAACTATAACTTCTTCTTTAAAACCAAATCTACTAGGAGTCATTCCGTGAATAAGGTCTTTATTTACCGCCCAGGCTATATAAGGATTATAAAAGGAATCTGTAATATCTGTAAATTTATGTTTTCCCTTATAGCTTTTGCAATATTTTCTTCTTTATATAGTCTAGACATTAAAACAACCATATCTTGTCTTTTAAGATTTTGATTTAGCATTAGGTCTCCTGTTCCAGAGCCTTCTAATACCCCCCCTTCATTTTTCAAAATTTGACCAGACTTTTGATACAGTTCTGTTTCCGACACAGCAAAGGCTGGTGCAAATGTGGAAAGTATTATGCTTAATGCTAGAATCAGTGATAATGATTTTTTTTCATATTCTATTTCTCCTTTCTTTTTTTCTTTGTATTAATCTTATTATATAATAGATATGGCAAATAATGTGTTACATTATAATTACAAAGTTCTACCTGCTGATTTTGGACAATGTGGAATACATTATGAATAAGGTATTAATACACCAGTGAGTTCATGCGTTGATGTGTTAATAATATAATATTTACCAAAAATTAAGACATTTATGATATAATATATGTGGCTACAAATCCCAAATTATAAGGAGGCCTTAAAATATGCGTTTAGAGATTTTCGATTTCATTGACAGTACAATGGATTTAATCGGAGAATATGAAGAGGTCATAAAAGAAGGGGGGGAGCATGAATTAGAAGATTTTTTTTGAAGAACTATTTTTACAAGAGGATGATGTATTAAACATTGTATCTAGAGTTAAATCTAAAAACAGTTTAAAGGAAAAAAATACTAAGGCAGGATTTTTATTTAAAATATAAATCTCCAGAAAATTTAGTAGAGAACTTATCCGATTTAATCGGCGTTAGAATCGAATGTAGATTTATTGAAGATGAAAAGGATGTTTATGAAAGAGTATTAGAAATATTTAATATACATGAAGGAAAAGGCTACTATTATAACGAAGAAAAGCCAAATATATTACTAAAATTAGATGATGAACAGCCTCAGACCCAGAAAAATGGCTTTGGAATTTATAAAATTGATGGCATATATAAAAATGGGGAGGAAAGTGTTAATTTCGAATTGCAAATCCAATCCCTGGTAAATGTATTCTGGGGGGGAGGTAGAACATAAGGTATTATATAAGAATTATAAATACTTACTTACAGAGGATTTGTTTAAGGATGTAATGCACTCCTTAAGGGAAAATCTATCTATGATAGATAGGCAATTAATGATACTTTACAATCATTTAAGGGATATGGATGAATCCAATCAGGATAAAAGACGGGAACAAATGGAATCCCTTCTCTCTAAAATAGTCTATGAAATCTATTCAGAAAAGACTAGAGAGGAATTTGGTTTTGTAGTAGATTATAGAAAAACCTGTGATGTAATAGTATCCTATGTACTAAAACGAAATGGATGTGTTGATTTAGATGATTATGATAAGGCTTTTTTTAGATGTACTAGAAAGAGTATATCAAATAGAAGAAGACGAAATCCATTTTGACAATTATATTGAATTTGAAAGGGATATAGAATACGAAGATGAATTTTGCAAAACCATAGGAGAAGCTATTTTAGAAATTATAAACAAGGATTTTAAATGGAATCTATTCTTTAAAATAATATTCCAAATAGAGCCAGGTAGCAATGAGGATAATTTCAAAGGCGTAGTTGTATTTTTAAGGAATAGATTTTTAGGGAATTTGCAAAATCACGAAGGCTTAAAATCCAAATTATCCCCCCCAAATGAAAGGGAAGAGGTCTATGACTACATAATGGACTTAATTGCTCAGTCCTTTGTGGAAAATAGAGAAATAGAATTTATAAACGATGATAATATAAAATGTGTAAATAAGAAGATAAATATAGTATTAAATAAAATCAATTCTTATGAAATGTGGCATGAAAATATCAATTATTTTACAGATGAATTGAAGATGCAGTTGAGAATTTAATAAAGAGGGCGGGCTGAGGTTACTGATAAAGTTGAAGTTGTCATTCTGAACTAAAGGTGAAGAATCTCTAAAGAGTATTAAATCGAGATCCTTCGCTATGCTCAGGATGACAATTTGTTTTTGTGTATATTTTACATATTCTCCACCATAGTTTAGAATATATAATAGAACTACGAGGTGATGAATATGGATAAATTTGTGTTAAAGGGGGGATATAATTTTTACTCCCAATAAGGATAATTTTGAAACCCATGAGGATTCTTATTTGGTAGTAGAAAAGGGAAAAGTCCTTGGAATATATAGTGAACTGGAAGAAAATATATAGATTATCCTTTGAAGGATTATACTGGGAAAATGATAATTCCGGGTTTTGTAGATTTACATTTGCATGGACCCCCCAATATCCTAATATAGGCCTTGGCTTGGATAAGGAATTATTACCTTGGCTAGATATTTATACTTTCCCAGAGGAAAGCAAGTATGGAGATTTAGAGTATGCAAAATTAGTGTATTCCAAACTAATCCAGGATTTATGGAAAGTAGGGACTACTAGGGCGGTGGTTTTCAGTAGTGTTCACAAGGAATCCACTAAACTTTTAATGGATATGTTTATAGAAGCTGGTCTTGGAGCCTATGTGGGAAAAGTCAATATGGATAGAAATACCTGCCAGGAGCTTATAGAGGAAACTCAGATGTCCATATTAGAAACAGAAGAAATAATACTAGAATACAAAGATAAATCTAATTTAGTAAAGCCCATTATTACACCTAGATTTGTACCTACCTGTACTCCAGAGTTAATGAAAGGCTTAGGGGGGGATCTAGCCATAAACTATGGATTGCCAGTTCAGTCTCATTTATCGGAAAATACATCTGAAGTAGAATGGGTAAGGGAGCTTCATCCAGAAAGCAAGGATTATGCCTCTGTATATAATGAATACAATTTATTTGGCCAAACCAATACCATAATGGCCCATTGTATTTATAATACAGAAGAAGAAATTGAATTAATGGCTCAAAACAATGTATTTGCAGTCCATTGCCCCCCCTATTCTAATTTTAATTTATCTAGCGGAATTATGCCTGTAAGGGAATTTTTAAATAAGAAAGTGCCTGTGGGTTTAGGTTCTGATATATCTGGCGGGAACTGCCTAAGTATACCAAGAGTTATGGCTACAGCAATTCAAGCTTCTAAAATGAAATGGCTAGAAACTGACAAGGCCCTGGCGCCTCTAAATAGTAGTGAAGCCTTTTTCTTAGGAACTAAGGGTGGAGGCAGTTTCTTTGGGAAGGTGGGCAGTTTTGAAGAAGGTTATGAATTTGATGGATTAATTATAGATGATGAAAACTTAATTGTAAACAAATTGCCTTTAGAAGAAAGAATCCAGAAATTTATTTATGCAGGAGATGATAGAAATATTATCGCTAGATATGTGAAAGGCGTAGAAATTAAACAGCCAAAGTAGACAGAAAATCCCCCCCCTATGATATAATTTTAAAGAGGAATAGGGGGGTAAATTATGTCTAGACAAAATGGCATTAGTGTGGAAGAAATGATGGAATTGGAGATATTAGGTGATTCCAAATTAATCGCAGGTTCTCGTGGAATTAGAAATACTGTTTCTAGAGTAAATATTATGGCAGATCCAGATATTTTAGATTGGGTCCAAGAAGGTGAATTCTTATTAACTACTGCTTATTATTTTGAAAAAGACAATGTAATTGCCCAGAAACAACTAATTCGGGAATGCTCTCAAAGGAAATTAGCCGGAATTGGGATTAAAGTCCTGCCCTATTTAGATTCCCTATCTCAAGAAGTATTAGACTTAGCAGATGAATTAAACTTTCCATTAATAGATATACACTATTCTATACCCCCCTATCGGATATTATGATGGATATTTTTAAAGAGGTCTTTAATAAACAAGCCAGCCTTTTAGAAAGAATAGAAAAAGTTCACGAACAATTGATGATAGCTATGTTAGAAGGCAATGGCATAGGAGATATTACTAGGATAATATTCAATAATATTAAGAATCCAGTAATATTAAATTTAGATTTTTCAAATCAGGTCTATGAAGAATTTGGGTCTATAGGTGAAGAACTTAAAGAGGAATTGTTGAAAGATATAGATAAATTTTATGCCATGGGAGATAATAGGGCCAAGTTAAGGAGATTAGACGAAGACAAAGTCCTTATAGATGGGAAATTTGTCAATAGAATGATAATGCCCATAGTATTAAAGGATAATGTTTATGGTCATATATTTACCTGGTCAACTAATTCTCCCCTGGGAGGTTTTGATTTATCTATTATAGAATCTGCTTCTACAACGATTGCCCTAGCTGTATTACAGGAATTATCTGTCAAAGAGGTGGAAATAAGATACAGATCTGACTTCTTCGAAGATTTGATTTCCACTGATCCAAAGCGAAAGAAAAAAAGCCTTAGACAGAGCGCATTTCTTCAATTTAGGCCATAATGATTATTATGTAATTGAGGTTATGAGCTTTAAATTTAAATTCGAAGACGAGAATAGCGATGAGTTTTATTCGATTATTTGCAAGATTATACTAATTCAACAGTAATTGTCATAGAAGAAATTATGAAATATTTAAATTTAAATGGCATAGTCTCAGCCAAATTAAATGGTATACAAATATTAATAGGTTTTGAAAATTTAGACTCTATAGACGAGAGACTAGAGGAATTAAACAAAAAGATATTGCAGGCTCTGGAAAACAAATTCAAGGGCATGGAAGTAAAAATAGGAGTAGGACGAGCCTATAAAGGTCTAGACAATGTAAATAAATCCTTTTCAGATGCAATCAAAACCATTAGAACTGGCAAAGCCATTACTAATAAAGATATAATCACTTTTAATGAACTGGGAATATTTAAAATACTATGCCAGGATTTTTTTGGTGGATGAATTGGAGGATTTCTACAATAGCACCTTAAAACCCCCCCTATCAGATTATGATGAAAAGAAATCCACAGAACTAGTAAGAACTCTAGAAGCCTATTTCGAATATAATGGCAATCTAACTAGAATGAGCGAACAATTATACACCCACTATAATACAATTCTATACAGAATAAATAGAATAAATGAAATCACAGACATGAATTTGGACGATCCTAATGATAGATTGAATCTAGAAATAGCATTAAAGATAAGGGAGATACTTGAATGACAATGTACAGTTTACAATGCACAATTATCTGGGTCTATCTTTGGAGCTGAGATCCTTCGCTGCGCTCAGGATGACAACTTCTCCCTGTCATCCTGAACTATAGTGAAGGATCTCATACCCAATACTTGACCCCAGTAATTGTGCATTGTCAATTGAAAATTTACTCTTCCACCAAGGCTACTGCCCTAATTGGTGATCCTGAACCATCTCTTATTTTTAGTGGCAGACCAATATATAAAAATCTCTTGTTCAATACCTTATCTAAATTACATAAATTTTCCGTATTAGTTATATTGTATTCTCCACAAACTAAGT
>JMBV01000084.1_pt1 | contig 35968 bp, 55 predicted proteins | sample 616531 | NCBI WGS metagenome assembly JMBV01 (sample SAMN02727904, study PRJNA239997) | anaerobic digester metagenome | biome: anaerobic digester; isolation source: mesophilic anaerobic digester inoculated with municipal waste water sludge... | place: Germany: Bielefeld University, CeBiTec ...
TAATAGACAGACAACTAAATCAATCAGTAGAGATAAACGAAAGTGCAAAAGAGTTGAATGAATTATCATCTGAACTAGAGGCTTTAGTTAAGAGATTTAAGATATAAATAATCTTGAAAATGATAGTTATTTAGTAATATTCAAAACTAAAAAGCTGCGATCAAGTAAAATCATTATAAATAAGGTTTGTATTTGTGATAATTTTAGATTATAATAGATTAATAATTCGAGCGTAGAATGAATTAATTAAAAGGGGGGGTGTAAAAATGTCGATAAAAATATCATTTATAGGAGCGGGAAGTGTAAGGTATACAGTAAAACTTGTTGGAGATTTAGCAAAAACGAAAGAACTTAATGACAGTTTAGTATCGCTTATGGATATAGATGAAGAAAGGTTAGAAGCAGTATATAACCTATGTAAAAGGTACAACGAAGAAATAGGGGGAAATTTGAAATTTGAAAAACTTTAGATAGAGAAAAGTCACTTAGGGAAGCTGATTTTGTAATAAATACAGCGTTATATAGAGCACCAGGACACGAAGATGGTTATGTCAGTTATGAAATTATGAGGGATGTAGCAGAAAATATGGTTACTACAGAGGAATAGACAGCCAAGAGTTCAATATGGTCTCAGATTATTACACTTTTACTAATTATAATCATTTAAAGATGTCGCTAGATATAGCTAGATCCGTAGAAAAAAAATATGTCCGAACGCGTGGCTCATTCAAACAGCGAATCCTGTTTTTGAAATAACTCAATTAATAAAAAGACTAACAAACGTTAAAGTAATTGGATTTTGTCATGGGGGGGTAGAAGGTATTTTGAGGTTTTAAAGGCGTTAGGAATAGACAAAAAGATACAGATTGGCAAATAGCAGGCGTTAACCACGGGATTTGGTTGAATAGATTTTTATACAAGGGTGAAAATGCTTATCCATTATTAGACGAATGGATAGAAAAGAGTCGAAAATTGGGAATCAACCAATCCGTGGGATACACATTTATGTCCAGCTGTTATTGACATGTATCAATTTTATGGATTGTTACCTATTGGAGATACAACACGTAATGGTTCTTGGAAGTATCACCACAGTTTAGAAGCAAAAAAAGATGGTATGGGAAGTTTGGAGGTATAGACAATGAAGTTGAACGGCCAAAATTTTACGAAGAATTAAGACAGATAAAAAAAGATGATTATGGAGGTCTCTAAGAACCCTAAAATAAAAATCACAGAGAATTGGCCAGAAGAATTTCCAAAAGAAAAATTAAGTGGAGAACAACAAATACCTTTTATAAATGCTTTAACTAATAATATTGAAGTGAGATTATTTTTAAATGTTCTAAACAACGGAACAATACGAGAAATTCCTGATGATATAGTTGTTGAAGTTCCTGTTAAGGTTAATAAAAATGGAATATTTCCTGAAAAGATAGAGCCGGACCTACCAGAAAAAAAATTAAGAAATACTATCTAATCCCTCGTATAATGAGAATGGAAATGGCGTTAGATGCTTTTATAACAGGCGATAGGAAGATTCTGGAAGAGGTTTTGGTGAGAGATCCAAGGACTAAAAATTATGATGATATACCAAAGTTGTGGGATGAAATATTTAACTTACCTTTTAATAAGGAAATGAAGGAACATTATAATAAATATAAATAAGGCGTAGAGTTTATAGTGGGTTTAGGGTCAAGTACAAAGCCCTTCCCGTTTTCTTCGATCAAAAAGAATTAAACAGCTTGGTGAGATTAAAATTCTTATTTTGAAATTTCTAAAGTGAGTATAAGTCAAACATATAAAGGAGGAATTTGAATTGGCATTTTTAGATGAGAATTATCTGTTACAAAATAAGACTTCAAAACTACTTTATGAATCAGTAAAAGATCTTCCAATTTTGGATGCACACAATCACGGAGATGTTAAAGAGATTGTTGAAAATAAGGGTTGGTCAGACATATGGCAGGTTGAGGCAGCAACTGATCATTATGTTTGGGAACTTATGAGAAAAAGAGGTGTACCAGAAGAAAAAAATTACTGGAAAAGTTTCGAACCAAGAAAAGTGGATGGCTTTAGCTGAGGTTTTTCCAACTTTCGTTGGAAATCCAACCTATGAATGGATTCATCTTGATTTAAAGAGAAGGTTTCATATTGAGGAGGTTATTTCAAGGTATACTGCGGAAAAATATGGCAAGATACCTCAATAGCTTTAAAACAGCAAAGCATGAAACCTCAGGAGTTACTAAAAAGTATGAATGTTGAAGTAATGTGTACAACAAACGACATTACAGATGATCTATATTATCATCAAAAAGCAAAAGAAGACATCGAAGGAATTAAAATACTCCCTACATGGCGGCCAGATAAAGCTATGAATATAGAGAAAAAAAAGGATGGAAAGAGTTCATTATAGATTTAGGAGAAGTAACAAATGAAAACGTAAGTACTTTCGAGGGATTTCTGAATGCGTTATACAAAAGTCACCAAAAGTTTCAAGAATTAGGTGGAGTAGCCAGCGATCATGGAATATACGAACCAATTTCTTATTTTGTAGAAAAAGAAAAAGTTAGAGATATTTATCAAAAAGCTATGACTTCAAGAGAATTATCTATATCTGAAATATGTGATTTTAAAGCTTATCTTTTTATGGAGTTTGGAAAGATGAATTCTGAAAGTGGTTGGGTTATGCAACTTCATATAGGGGGGGCAGTTAGAGATTATCGAGACAAATTATTTAATAGGTTAGGTCCGGATTCTGGAGGGGGGGATGTATCTACAAATATTATTAATTTGGCCCAAGGGCTAAAGTACTTTTTAAATGAATTTGATGAAAAATTAAAAATAGTGCTTTATTGTTTGGATCCTTCTTTATATCCAACAGCAGCTACATTAGCACGTGCCTTTCCTAATGTAAGTTTGGGTGCCCCATGGTGGTTTAATGATAGCCCATTTGGAATGGAGATGTACTTGAAATATGTAGCAACAGTAGATCTTTTAAGTAACATAGCAGGAATGGTTACAGATTCACGAAAACTTATGTCATATGGTTCAAGAACAGAAGTTTTCAGAAGAACGCTTTCAAATGTTATTGGAGAAATGGTTGAAAAAGGTCAAATACCTATAAGAGAGGCGTTTAATTTAGTACAGGATATTTGTTATTATAGACCGAAAGAATTGTTTTTTTGAATAATTAACCAACAGAATTATTTAAATCGAGTTTGTTCAAAATATTTTATGGGATAATATATATAAGAAATACAATTTGGAGGTTACAAAGAATGAAAAAAAAGCATCTCTATCTTCTTTAAAAGAAAACAACGCAGCATTAATTTTTGAGTGCTTACGAAACAATGGCCCGATGACACGTGCCAATATAGCAAGACAAACAAACTTAATGCCTTCTACAGTGAGTTATATTACCAATTATTTAATTCAAAAGAAGGTTATAAAAGAAATTGGTAGCGAAGAAGTAGAAAGGGTTGGTAAAAAGGGAGTCTTATTGGACGTAAACTACGACGATTTTCTTTTTATTGGCTATGACGTAGGAACAGCATACTCCAGGGTTATCGTATCTGATGGAAAAGGGAATCTTCATTATTCAAAAGAATTTAAAACGAAGACTGGAGATCAATTATTACAGCAGATATTTGACAATATAAGGGATATAATTGACAAATATAATGTTACAGGTATAGGCATGGCTTTTCCCGGGTTTATAGATTATGAAAGAGGCGTGGTAATAAGGGCTCACAACTTAGAAATAAAGGATTTAGAAATAAAAAAATACTAAAGAAAGAGTTTAAATTAACTGCCTATATTGATCATAACACGATAATGATGGCAAGAGATCTACTAATAAATAACTCCTCAAAAGAGAAAGATTTTGTAGTAGTAAATATTGGACCTGGAATTGGTGTAGGAATAGTAAGTAACGAAAGAATTATACGTGGTTATAAAAATGCTGCAGGAGAATTAGGGCATATTACTGTTAATCCTGAGGGAAGATTGTGTAATTGTGGCAAAAAAAGGGTGCTTAGAAACAGAAAGTTCTAGCAAGGGGATTGTTAGAAATTACGCTGAGCTATCTGGAAAAAGCGTTGAATGTGAAGAGGATTGTGAATCTTTATTTGTTTATCAACTTGCTAAAAAAAGGTGATCAAAATGCAAAAAAAAGCTTTTGAAAGAGCAGGTCATTATTTAGGTATTGGTATTTCGACACTTGTAAATATATTGAACCCAGAAAAAGTTTACATAGCGGGTGGAGTAGCATATGGTTGGGAATTTTTGAAAGATGCTGTTGAGAAAAGTTACAACGAGAATATTTTCTATGCAAACAATGAAACCAAAATTGAAATTTCACCTATAGGAGACTATATAACCGCCTTAGGAGCCGCTACTTTTGCTTTTGAAAAATATATAAAAGAAGAGATTATTGCTTAAATTATTTATAAATTGTATTGACTGTAAACGGTCATAAATGGTGGAAGCCTTCCCGCTTTCAATAAAATTTATGCAACCATTTTAGAAAAAAAACAGGATTTTGAATCTATATTGGATCTAGGGCTAAGCCCTACCTCTTTTTCGTTAAAATAAATAGGGATTTAAAGGAAAGCACTATTAATCAAGAATTAAGGTGAATAAATATTGATTTTGAAGGAGGATACATAATGTTCTCAAAATTACCTAAACAAGGAATTTCATTAGGGCTTGGAGATAGAGTGGGTTTAGCAACTCCAGGCCACATAAAGGTTGCCAAACGATACGATTTCTTTCCAGTTTTTGCTCAGCAAAGTATTAGAGAATTGAATTTTACAGGAAGAACTTTTCAAGATGTGAAAAGAGACGTAGAAAGAGCAGCTGTTAAAGAAATTATGATGGGAAAAGCGGATTTGATGGGGATCATTTAAAGACAGACAAAGAGATAAAAGTTTCAATAGATTCTGGGATAACGATGTTAACCTTAGATTGTTCCGAATATATGGGTGTTGATTCAAAAATTAAAGAACAGGTTTATAAAAAAATTTTATGCTAAACATTCCATATAAAAGACCTAACGCTAGAATATACCCAAGAAGATCTTGAGAAGATTCTATCTATTTATTCAGGTGTAATCGAAAGGATAATTTATATTTGGAACCACTTTCCGAAAGTAAAAAAAACAAAGAGGTATCTTTTGAAGTTTCTGTTGATGAAACAAATATTCCAACGGATGAAAAGACACATTTTTTTATTATCCAAATATCTATATGATGAAGGAATTACAATTGATACACTTGCACCAAGGTTTCCAGGTGAATTTCAGAAAGGAATTGATTATATAGGAGACATTGAAGAGTTTAAAAACTCTCTAACGAAACATCATAAGATAGCAAGTTACTTTGGATATAGACTTTCGATTCATTCTGGAAGTGATAAATTTTCTATATATCCGTACGTACATCAAATTACTCAAGGAAATTATCACCTAAAAACATCTGGAACCAGTTATTTACAGTCTCTTAAAATAATCGCTCAAAAGGATCCAAATTTTTTTCTTAGAGATATGGAAAACCTGCCTTGATAAAAGAAAAGAAATGGATAAATATTATCATCTTTCTTGTGATCCTTTTTCTGTTCCTAAAGATTTAAAACCCATTGAATATTTAAATAATCATGATGCAAGACAAACTCTACATGTTTCTTATATGTTTGTGTTGAATCCAAACTACGATTTTAGAAACAGATTCTTTGAAATATTGACTAAATATGAAAGTGAGTATCATATGGAAGTTGCAGAGCATATTGAAAGACATGTTAGGGAACTTAGAATTCCTGAAAAGAGGTAGCTAAATGCACGAAGAACTTAAAAACATAATTCTGAGCAATATCAAAATACCGACTTTTCAAAGACATGTAGAGTTATCATTACTAGACTTTGGAGCTGTGGGCGATGGAAATTATGATAACACAAAAATTTTTAAGAAGGCTATAGATACATGCTATGAAGCTGGTGGGGTATTATAGAAGTACCTGAAGGTGTTTTTCTTACAGGTCCTATACATTTAAAAGATAACATAAATTTATTTTTAAGTAAAAATGCCACAATAAGATTTATTGACGATCCCAAAAGATATTTACCAGTTGTTTTTACTCGTTGGGAAGGTGTTGAATGTTATAACTATTCTCCATTTGTTTATTCATATGGTGTAAATAACGTTGCAATTACTGGAGAAGGTACTTTGGATGGTAATTGTAATAACAAAAATTGGTGGTATTGGTGTGGGAAAAAGGAGTTTGGTTGGACTTTTGGCCTACCAAATCAAATTGAAGATAGAAAAAGGCTTTTCAACATGGCTGAAGAAGGAATACCCGTTGAAGAAAGAGTGTTTGGACTTGGTTCATATTTAAGACCTTGTTTTATTCAATTTTATAAAAGTCAAAATATTCTTGTTGAAGGAATTAAAATAATAAATTCGCCTATGTGGTGTATTCATCCGGTGCTGTCAAAAAAATATTGTTATAAAGGGTGTTACAATCGAAAGTTTAGGACCAAATAATGATGGGATAGATATTGAATCTTGTGAGAACGTCTTAATTGAAGATTCTTTTTTTTAAATAATGGTGATGATTGTATAGTTATCAAATCTGGTCGAAATGCTGATGGACGAAGAATAGGTATTCCCACAAAGAATATTTTAGTTAGAAATTGTGTGATGAAAGATGGTCACGGTGGCTTGGTTATTGGTAGTGAAATAAGCGGAGGGGCAAAAGATATAATTATTGAAGATAGCATAATGGACAGTCCACATTTAGACGAAGCTTTAAGATTTAAAACCAATAGTTTGAGAGGAGGCAATATAGAAAATATTTATGCAGTAAATATAAACGTAAATCAAGTTAAAAATGCCGTTTTAAAGATAGATTATTACTATGAAGAAGGGGGATGTTGGAAAATATCTTCCATCTATAAAAAAATGTATATTTAAAAAAATGTTGTCTCTATGAAAAGTAGTTATGGAATGTGGATAAAGGCGTATGAAAGGTCACCTGTTAAAGAACTAAACTTAATAAACTGTGATTTTAGAAATATTAGTTTTGGAAATTATATTGAATACGTTGAGGAAATTAATTTGGCAGATTTCACTATTAAAAGTCAAAAATTAGATATGAAAGCAAGAGGTGTTGAAATATTCAACTTTTATTAGCTAAGTATATTCGTCCTTTGAACTTTATATCTTTTTTTCGTTTAAAATATTTATTTTGTATTTATAAGATTTTTTTTCAAAAAAAATAAAGATATTTACCCCCCCTATTTTTTTAGTAACGTCTCCTAATCACCAATAATCAAACTTGAAAAAAACTTAATCAATAGGTATAATTTTTTTGAGCGTCAAAAAAAAGAAAGTTATTTTCATATTATGAAATTATTTTTTTATCATTTAAAAATTCATACTTCGAACGAATTAATTATGGAGGTGGGACATTATGGGTAAAAAGTACAAACTGATAGCCTTTTTTTTGTGCATGTTCTTCGGCATTATAACAGCTTTCGGTGGAAATGTATATCCACCTAATTATCTATACGTACCTACTTTAGGTACAGATGAAAGTAGTATATTGTTACTGTGGGATAAGCCTGAAATTAACGAAGATATTGTTGATTACAATATATACGTCAATGGTAAATTTGCAGGTAGCGCAAAAGATAACTTCAGAATGAATTCTTCCTATACTTATGCATTTATGAAAGCTTTTTATGAAAATAACGTCGATGGTTTTCATCCGGAAATAGATATTCATCATATCAAGATAACAAATCTGAAACCTAACACAACATATAAAATTTTTGTAAGGTCTGTTTCTAGTGATGGGAAAGAATCAGAAAACAGCCCTGAAATCGAAGTTAAAACAAATCCTTCACCTGTAATATTAAATATACTTGACTATGGAGCAGTTGATACAGGAAGAATAACAGATTATACTCTAGGAGATAATAACGAAAAAAAATTATAAAAATACTAAAGCCATACAGCAAGCCATAGACGATTGTCCCAAAGGTGGAAAGGTAGTTATTCCTGCTGGAACATATACTACAGGTGCAATTTGGCTAAAAGTGATATTACATTAGAGATTCAAGAAGGTGCAACATTAGTTGGCTCTCCAAATGCCGATCATTATACTTTTAACCATTTATTATATGATTATTCTACTGATACAAGAAGATGGGCTCTTATAAATGCGTATTCTAAAGATGGTAAAGAGCTTAAAATATACGAATAGTTGGAAAAGGTACCATAGATGGTAATGGGTGGAAATATTGTACTGCTGATGGAAAATTGATATCTGAGGTGATGGTACCCCCCCAAACTAAAACGAACTCGATCCTAAAGATGATATTTATAATTTACCAAGGTACATAGCTGGAAATAACGTTAAAGTTACTGACGGAGATTCAACAAACAAAGAACCCTTTGGGATTTTAGCAGCTGACGCAGTAAATAAATCGAAAAACTTAGGTTACTCTGTTTCTGAAGCATATTCCACAAGACCTAGTTTGATGATCTTTAAGGGAGTAGATGGTTTATACATAGAAGGTGTAACTTTACGAAACCCAGCATACCATGGTATTGTTTTTCTTGAAAGTGATAATATAACAGTTTATTCCACTATTCATCAAACTTATGATACAAATAATGGAGATGGTGTAGAATTTGGTAATTCAAAAAAAATGCTATGGTAGTTGCAAACTTTTTGATACCGGTGATGACGCAGTTAATTTTGCATCTGGGATGGGACAACCTGCTTTGGATAACAATCAAAGATCTTCCTCAAATGTTTGGGTAGTGAATAATTTCATAAGAGAAGCACACGGAGGAGCAATTGCTGCAGGGAGTCATACAGGGGGATTTATAGAAAATATTTTAATAGAAGATAATGTTTTAAACTTGACCGATATGCCTTTTAGATTTAAAAGTAATTTGAGTAACGGGGGAGGCGTTAGAAATGTCTATATAAGGGACAACGTTGTTGCAAATCCAGGTACTGGTTCAGGAGGTCAAGTCATAACCTTATCTACTGCATACAGTGACCCTAATCAGGTAATAAATTTTGAACCAGGGAAAAGTCCTGCAGAATTTTCAAACATAATTATTGAAAATTTAACAGTTTCAAATACAGGCAACGCTGTTCCTTTAGAAGTTATAGCAGATTTAGACAAGGTGTGGCATACACATAATAATATACACTTAAAAAAAACGTTGTGTTTAAAGATGCAAATAAACCAATCAGTTTAAAAGGCTTAGAAGATAGTTCTTTCGTAGATGTAGTTGTTACTGGTATAGAAGCTGATAAGGCATGGTCAATTTCCGATTGTAACGGATTAGTATTTCTTGGTAAAACTGTTCAATCAAGCACAACCAACGATGCACAACAGCCACCTACTTGGGAAAATTCCTTTTTAAAAGGTTGTTCAAATTTAGAAGGTACAACAATAGAGCTATCTTGGAATCCTGCTAAAGATAATGTTGGTATTGAAAAGTACATAGTAGTAGGATATCTCAACAGCGAAAAAAATAATTGAATCCTCGACCAAGGATACAAAAATAACTATTTCTAATTTAATGCCTGGTTTGATGTATGAATTTCAAGTAGTTGCACAGGATGCTGTTGGAAATAGGGTATATTCGAACAAAGTTAGAATTCCTACAAATGGAAAAAGGGATTTTTCACCTATACTTTTGCCTAAAGAAGGTTTAGAAGTCATTCTAGTGGAAAATAGTGTTGGATATACATGGGCAACGGTTGAATTTAATGCATCTCCTGATAATAATGTTCGAAAATATGAGTGTTTGGTTGATGGAATAAAGAAAGTAGAGGTTCTTAATCCAGATAAAGAAGGGAAAATACGAATAACAGCAACTGGTTTAAAAGCAGGAAAAGATAACAAAATAGAAATAGTTGCGTTAAATGACAATGGAACAAGACTATCTTATGAACCTATCATTGTTCGCACATGGGATAACTATGATACTGATGCCCCTACGTGGACTAGTAAAGAATTAACATTAGAAAAATTGATGATAAAACATTAAAAGTAAGTTGGCAAGCAGCTATTGATAGCAATGAAATATTAGGTTATAGAGTATATATTAATGGTAAACCAATAAAACAGAGTGTAGATGAATTTTGCCCACAAACGACAAGTATACAACGAGCAATACGTATTTAATAATAACAGATTTAGATTTACTAAATGAAAGTTATGAGATAAAAGTTGAGGCTGGAGACGTATGGTGGAAATCTAAGATTGGAAAAGCTCCTCATAATTGGACACTTAGTGGCCCTATAGGTATTTGGAATAAGCGGCATTGAGTTTGCGTATTTTGGTTCGGGGGGGTTATGATACCCCCCCGAACCATTTGAAAAAAAAGAAATAGTATATAAAATTGTTGAAAGGAGGTAATTTATGAAATTATTAACAAAAATTAGGCTATTAATTATTACTTTGTGTCTTTTAGTGGTTCCATTCTGTTTTAGTGCTGTTACAGAGCTTGATTCTTGTCTTCTTAGTTTAGGAAAACAAGTTCTACTTGAAAATGATGGATGGGCATCTTTTGAAAAAGGAACAACCGGAGGTTCAAATGCCTCAGAAGAAAATATTTACGTTGTAAAAACAAAAGATGAATTATTACAAGCTCTGAAAGGAGACATGGCAAATAATATTCCTAAAATAATATTTATAGAAGGTACAATTAAAATAAATGAACCTTATGAGAAATACAAAGATCCTGAATTTGATTTAGAAAAATATCTTGACGAGTATTCACCGGAGAATTGGGGTAAAAAAAGAAGTTACTGGTCCCTTAGAAGAAGCTCGTAAGCGTTCTCAGCAAAATCAAGCAAAGGACATAGTAATTTATATAGGTTCAAATACTTCTCTAATAGGTGTTGGAAGAGATGCAAAGATATCTGGTGCGGCTTTACAAGTTAAAGGAGTTGAAAATGTAATTATTAGGAATATTACTTTTGAAAGTCCCGTTGATTATTTTCCAGCTTGGGATCCAAATGATGGGGAATTTGGCGAATGGAATTCAGAATATGACTGTTTAACAATAGAAAACTCAAAAAAAACGTTTGGGTTGATCATTGTACATTTAGCGACGGGGATTATTTAGATAATATGGCCCCCCTGTGTATTTGGAAGATTATTTCAACAACATGATGGCTTATTGGACATAAAAATGAGGCGGATCTAATAACAATTTCTTACAATATTTTTTTTATAATCACGATAAAACTATGCTTATAGGTTCCAGTGACAGTCGCATACAAGATAGAGGACACTTAAGAGTGACATTACATCATAATCTTTTTGAGAATGTAACTCAGAGACTACCTAGAGTACGATTTGGACAAGTGCATATTTATAATAATTATTATAAGATAAACTCAAATTCCCCCCCGTATTATTTTGACTACGCTTGGGGTGTTGGAGTGGAGTCTCAGATATACGCCCAAAATAATTTTATAGATTTACCTTGGAATATTAGTGTTGCAAATATTATAAAAAGATGGAAAGGAAACAATATTTATGAAGAAGGTAATGTCGTTTGTTATCCGGCGAGTGAACCATTTTATGTAAATATTTTAAAGGCGCACAATGATGTAAATGTAAATGATAAATTAATATCATCCGTTGAATGGACACCAACTATGTTTAACAGAATAGATCCTGCTATATCAGTACCTGCAATTGTTCTTACTCAGGCTGGAGCGGGGGGGAAACTTTATTAATTAAAGAATTTGGGAGGAAAAAAAATGAGGAAGGCATTTTTTTGCAGTTGTGGGAGTTAGAAACTTCGCAGCCGATCATATAAAATTTATAAAAGAATTAGAGAAAGAAAATGAAGTAAAACTTGCAGCGGTTGTAGTAGAAGACAAAAGAAAGAATTTTGATATTGTAAAAGGATTAAAATGCGAAGGTATAGAGGTTTTCGAGTCTTTTGAAGAACTACTAGAAAAGGGCAGAAAGTTTATAGATATAATCACTTTACCAACCGCCATACATACTCACTCTGAAATGGCTATAAAGGCTATGGAAAGTGGATATGATGTTTTATTGGAAAAGCCTCCTGCTCCTACAATTCAAGAATTAGACAATATAATCAAAGTCGAGAAAAAAACAGGGAAATTCTGTTCTATAGGATTTCACATGATACATGCAAAGAGTATCAGAAAACTAAAAGAAATAATTTTAGAAGGAAAACTTGGAGAGATAAAACAAATAAGTTGTAAGGCTTTATGGCCCAGATATAAATCTTACTATTCTAGAAACGATTGGGCTGGAAAAATAATTTACAACGGCCATATTGTTTTAGACGGACCAATGCATAATGCATTAGCTCATTATTTAAACAATATGCTTTATTTATTAGGGCCTTCTATGAATGAATCAATAGATTTAGAAAGAGTAAGAGCAGAGTTTTATAGGGCACATACCTACATAGAAGCAGAGGACACATCATGTTTAGAAGCAAAAGCCGCTAATGGAACAAAAATCTACTTTTATGTAACACATGCCAGTGAAAAAAAAGTTGGATCCATATATGGAGATTGAAGGTACTAAAGGAAGAGCTATTTGGGACTTTTCAGAAAATACAAAGATTGTATTAAACAATGGTGAAACGATGGAGTTTGGAAATGACGGAGTAGATCCTCATTTGGAAGTATTTCGAGTGACTGCAAGAAAGCATTTAGGTATTATAGACGAACTATATTCAACTCCAAAAAAAATTCTCGACCTTTTGTAGTTGCAATAAACGGTGCATATGATTCAGCAGGGAAGATAATACCAATTCCCGAAAAATATGTAGAAGAATTTGAAACTGAAGAAAAGGAATATAAGACTGTATTAAAAGGAATAGACGAAGTAATATACGAGGCATTTGAGAAAAAAAGTGCTTTTTTTTCTGACCTCGGGGTAAAGTGGGCTGTGCCTACTAAAGAAGTTAATGTTAGGAATTACGTATTTTTTTAATCCATTTATTCAAAAATAAAAGGTATAGAAGGAGAAATTAACATTATGAAATTATGTATTGTGGGTTCTAGTGGCCATTATCATTATGTATTGAATCCTTTAAGGTTTAATCGAAATTTGAATATCGATATAGTTGGAATATCAGCTGGATCACAAGGGAGCAAATAGATAAAGTATATAAAGAAGTTGTTGACTTAGGCTACAAACCCGAAGTTTTTTTATGATTATAGGAAGATGTTTGACAAACTTCATCCTGATATTGCCGTTATCAACTGTTTTTTTGGAGATTTAGCAAGCGTCTCTATTGAAGCGTTGAAAAGAGGAATAAACATATTTACAGAAAAACCGGTAGCAACAACATTGGAAGATCTAGAAAACTCGAGAGCATATACCATAATCTCAATAATAAACCGTTGTTTGTAGCCATGTTCGGTATAAGGTATAAACCATGGTTTTTAACCGCTTATAAGTATGTTAAAAACGGTTCTATAGGTGAAATAAGACTTTTAAATGCTCAAAAATCATATAAACTTGGAGAAAGAGACGATTTTTATAAAACAAGGAAAAGTTATGGCGGAACTATCCCTTGGGTAGGAAGCCACGGAGTTGATTGGATAAGGTGGTTCAGCAATCAAAAGTTTTTATCCGTTTATGCAACACATTCAAAAAAACACAATAATAATCATGGTGATTTAGAAGTTAGTGCACTATGTCATTTTACTCTTTCAAATGAAGTTTTTGCATCTTTGACAATAGACTACTTAAGACCTAATAATGCCCCAACACACGATGATGATAGATTAAGAGTGGTAGGAACAAAAGGAATAATAGAGGTAATTAATAATAAGGTTTTGTTAATTGATGATGATATCACAGGGGGGGTTAGAGAAGTACCCTTAGAACAAGAAGGAAGTATATTTTTGGACTTCTTAAAAGAGTTAGAAGGTAAAGGTAAATGTTTAATAAGACCAGAAGATTCATTTGAAGTTACAAGGATTTGCTTAAAAGCACTTCAATCGGCTGATGAACAAAGAGTTTTTTTTATCTTTAATATAAAAAAAATAGAATTATAAGCTTAATTTTTTTTCTGAGGTGGTTTTTTTGAGAGATAGTTATTTTTTTTAATTTTTCATCTTTAGATGAATTAGAAAATAAAGTAAAGGAATTACAGTTAGATATTCCTTTTTCAACGAATATCGATGTATTAAAAGAAAAAAATAGAAATTAATGGCAAAACAATAAATAACAGACTTGCAATTCATCCAATGGAGGGTTGTGACGCAACCTTAGAGGGATCGCCAAGTGAACTAACCGAAAGAAGATACATGAGATATACAAAAGGATTAGCGGGTTTAATTTGGTTCGAAGCTACAGCTGTAAGTGAATCCGCCAGAGCAAATAATCGGCAATTGTTTTTAAATGCTGATACTTTTGATGATTTTGCGAAGTTAATAAATATGATGAAGGAAGAATCTATAAAGAATAGCAATCAACCTCCATATTTAGTCCTTCAATTAGCCCATTCAGGACGTTTTGGGGGAGAATAAAGTAATTGCTGTACATGATAAGAAACTTGACAAAATATCAAAAATAGAACGTTCACATCCTATTATTACTGATAAAGAATTAGAAGAACTTAAGGAATCGTACGTTAAAACCGCTGAATTAGCGAAAAAAAGCAGGTTTTGATGCTGTTGATGTAAAAAGTTGTCACCGATATTTACTATCAGAATTACTGGGGGGCTCGAACAAGAGAGGGTAAATACGGAGGAAATTATGAAAATAGAACCAGTTTTTTTAAAGGATGTTGTAAAAAGATTAAAGATGAGATTGGAATTGAAGTTACAGTGAGATTAAATATATCGGATTTTTTTGCATTATCCTATTGGTTGGGGGGGTATAAATGAACAAGGTGAACTCGACCTAACAGAACCTTTAAAATTAATTGGAGAGCTAAAAGAGAGAGGAGTAAATCTTATCAATATAACTGCTGGAAGTCCATACATTAATCCTCACATAAATAGACCTGCTGATGGGGGGGAATCAAAGAAATATACACCACCTGAACCCCCACTAGTAGGTGTTGAAAGGCTAATAAAACTAGCTAAAGAAGTGCAGAGCAGTATTACCGATCTAATTGTTGTTGGTACAGGATTAAGCTGCTAAGAGAGTTTTTTTCCTTATGTAGCTAGTGGAATGGTCAAAAAGGATACGCCAAAATTATTGGATTAGGAAGGATGGCTTTCGCATACCCTGATTTTGCAAAAGACATTATAGAGAAAAACATGTTAGACAAGAATAAGGTATGTATTACTTGTGTAAGATGTGCAGAATTAAAGGCACATAAGAAAATTACAGGGTGTGTTATTAGGGATAAAGATGTATACTTAAAGCCATACATGGAAATGATAAGAGAAAAGAAGTAAAGAGGTGAGAATATGATAAAATAAAAGCAGATGCGGTTGTTGTTGGTGCTGGAGGAGCAGGTTTGAGAGCTGCTTTAAGTTTAAAAGAAACAAATAAAAATTTGAATATAAAAGTTATCTCTAAAGGAAAATTATTGAAAGATAGTGTAACTGGTACCTCCTATTCTGATAGGATGGCTTTCCATGCAACTTTAGACACTACTGAGCCTTATACGCCGGATTCTTGGAAATATCATGCAGAAGATATTTTCGTTATTGGCGGAATGGTTTCAGATAAAAATTTAGCAGAAATACTAGCTAAAAATTCTAAAGATGCCTTTGAATATCTTAAAAACCTTGGAGTTCCTTTTTCACAAGAAAATGGGAAAGTTAGACAGTTTAGAACAGATGGTTCAAAATATGCTAGGGCTTGCTACACAGGACCCGATACAGCAGTACAAATAGCAAGAGCTCTTGCACGAGAAGTAAAGAATCAAAAAAATTGAAGTTATAGAAAATGTAATGATACAAGATATTTTACTTGATAGGGAAAATAGGGTTAAAGGAGTATATGGAATTAACGTTGTGACAAATGAATTATTTATAGTAGAGACACCTGCTATAATTTTAGCAACTGGAGGTGCTGGACAAGTCTATTCTGAGAATCTTTTTCCAATAATGTGTACAGGCGACGGTCATGCGGCAGCACTAAGAGCAGGTGCAGAACTTGTTAACATGGAGTTTATACAAATAGGAATAGCTTCCAAAACAAAGATAGCATGTTCAGGTAGCTTTATGAGAGCTTTGCCTAAGATTATTAATGATCAAGGAGAAGATGTTGTATATAAACATTATAAAATTTATGATAGTAAATATTTAATTCATATCCTTTTCTCTAAAGGTTGGAGTTGGCCCCTTTCATTTGAAGAAGAATCTCATATAATTGATATAGCTGTGCAAAAAGAAATAATGGAAGGGAGAAAAGTTTTCTTGGATTATACATCCAATCCACAATTTATGAATAAAAACACTGTTCCTGAAGATATTATTAAATGGTATAAAACCTCATTGGGGGATAGATTTATTAGAAGATAAAGTATTTTGTAATCCTTTACTACGTTTAAAGGTAATGAATAAAGAGGTATATGAATTACTTGTGGATAAAGGAATTGACCTTGAAGCTGAAGGAAAAATAGAAGTTGCTCCACAGGTACAACACTTTCAGGGCGGAATAAAAATTAATGAAAGGGCGGAAACATCAGTAGAAGGATTATATGCTTGTGGAGAAGCTGGTGGAGGTCAACATGGGGCAAATAGACCAGGAGGTAATTCGCTTCTTGATACCCAAGTGTTTGGTAAAATAGCTGGACAAAACGCAGCTAAATATTCTTCAACACGAAAGGTTTCAGAAATAACTGAAAATGAAATAGATAATATCGAAAATAATTATACACACCTTATATTTAAAAATGGCAAAAATACTATAAAGAGCAATATTAGAGAACTAATGACACAATATGCTGGAGTTATTAGAGTTCCAAAATATTTGGAAAATGCCTACAATACTATTTCAAATATTTCTCAGGAACAAATATTAGAGTCAAGCGTCAATTTAAAAGATTATTTTGAAACCTTAAACATTAGATTATTATCACTTGTCTTGTTAAAATGCATGAATGAGAGGAAAGAGAGCAGGGGGGGCCTCATTTGCTATTTAAAAATGTTGACACTTTGGAATTATATCCAAGAGATGATGAAAATTGGTCATATCATTACATTGTTGTGAGACTGAAAGGTGACGAAATAGATTTAGAGAAAAAGACTGTAAAAATATAAAAATATTATTTTTATTTGAGTTCATTAGAAAGTATTTTTTTTAGAATATAAGGTTTTGAATTTACGATGAGTGTATAACTGGGATCTTTCTTTTGCTATGTATTAAGTTAGATTTTGGTATTTAGAGACTTTAGAAATGAAGATTTTCTAAAAGTAAGTCTTTTGAATTTATAATGGTTCTAGGGCGGAGTCCTCCCTCCTTTGGTACAAGTACCGAAAAGTTTAAAAAAAATTAAGAATTAGTTAGGATTAAAAGTAGGGAGATATTTGTAAAAATGAAATAGAAACATACATATAATGCAATTTTAGAATTTCTAAAGTGACTATTTGATATTAGTTGGGAGGTTTATATGGAAAAATTAAAGGTAATGCAGCACATAATTGATAGAGGAATAATCTCAGTAATTAGGGCAAATTCTCCAGAGCAAGCCCTTAAGGTAGCTAGTGCTGTAAAAAGTGGAGGAATAGACACTATCGAAATAACAATGACTGTTCCAGGAGCTATAGATGTGATTAAAGCACTAAAAAAAAGGCGTATCCAAATGGTGAAGTTTTGATTGGAGCAGGCACTGTACTTGATTCAGAAACAGCAAGATTAGCTATGTTGGCGGGTGCAGAATTTTTGTAAGTCCATGTTTTAATTCAGATATGGTTAAATTATGTAATAGATACCAAAAAGTTACAATGATGGGTGCAATGTCTATAAAAGAAGTGATAGAAGTAATGGAATCAGGTGCCGACTTTGTGAAACTTTTTCCTGGAAGTGCTTTCGGCCCATCTATAGTAAAAGCTATTCTAGGTCCTCTTCCTCAAGCTCCTATTATTCCAACTGGAGGAGTAAATCTTGAAAATGTTGGTGATTGGATTAAGGCAGGTTGTTTAGCAGTTGGAGTAGGTGGTGAATTAACCAAAGGTGCTCAAAAAGGTAATTATGAAGAAGTACAAGTTACAGCTAAAAAGTTCGTTGAGGTAATCAGAGAGGCTAAAGATAATATATAATAAAATAATAAAATAATAAGCGGAATGTGGTGATTATAATGGATGTAGTAACTTTAGGTGAAACAATGGTTCTTTTTGTGCCTACAGAAACTGGCCCTTTAAAATATATCTATCAATTTAATAAACATATTGGAGGCGCAGAATCAAACGTTGCTATAGGTCTTTCAAAATTGGGTGTTAAAGCTGGATGGATCAGTAAGTTAGGAAAGATGGATTTGGGGATTATATCGAATCTTTTATTAGAGGTGAAGGTGTCGATGTATCACAAGTAAAAAGAGATGAAGAGCATCCTACAGGAGTATTTTTTTAAAGAGAGGGTTGAAATTGGAGAAAGTAGGATATACTATTATAGGAAAGGCTCTGCTGCTAGTTTTATGGATGAGAACGACTTAGACGAACAATATATTGCCCAGGCAAAGTATTTGCATATAACGGGCATAACTCCGGGTTTAAGCGAATCATGTTTTAGAGCCGTTTATAAAGCTATAGAAATAGCAAAAAAACATAATTTAAAAATAGTATTTGATCCAAACATTAGGTTTAAAGTGTGGAACGATAAAGAACAAATGAAAAAAAATTATCTTAGATATAGCAAGTAAATCTGATATATTACTTCCAGGATTAAGTGAGGCAAAAATCTTGTTAGAATTATCTGACGAAATTGATATATTAAATAGATTTTAGATCTTGGTCCTGAGATAGTTGTATTAAAGGTTGGAGAAGATGGGGGGCATATTTAGGTACAAGGGAAGAAATAACTCATATTTCTGGATATAAAGTTGAAAGAATAGTAGATCCAATTGGTGCAGGAGATGCCTTTGCTGCAGGATTTTTAGCGGGGTTAATTAATGGATATACGTTAAAAGATGCCGTAAGATTAGCAAATGCTGCAGGTGCCTTTGCTCTGACTGTAAAGGGTGATGTGGAGGGGTTACCTACCTGGGGGGGAGATCTAGAAGCTTTTTTTTGGAAATAATGATGGATTTACAAGGTAGAATGACAATTATTTACTATTTATTTAATAATATATAGTATAATTGTTTTAGAATATTTTTAGGAAGGTGAATATTAATTCAAACTGTAAGAAATGTTATAGCCATACTCGATTATATTGTTAATTCTCCTACGCCAGTAAGTGCTACAGAAATTGCTCGTGAATTTGAGATGTCGATATCTAATGCATATAAATACTTAGATGATTTGTATAGAGGAGAACTGTTAACTAAAAATAAAGATAGAACATATATTCCCAGCTTTAAACTTGTGGAATATGGTAGTATAATCCTGAAAAAAAATAAACCTCAGAGATTTAGCCCAACCACATCTAGTTGATTTAATGGTCAAAACTGGTCAAACTGTTCACTTAGTTGTAAAAGATGGTGACGAAGGGGTATATATAGAAAAGATTGAAGGTCCTCATTCTTTGCCTATGATGTCAAAGATAGGAATGAGAATGAACTTATATGCAACTGGTTTTGGGAAGGCAATTTTAGCCTATTTACCTCAACAAGAATTGGAAGAATATTTAAGAACGGCCCAGTTAGAAAAAAAAGGGCAAAAAAACACAATTACAGATCCAGAAAAATTAAAAAAAAGCAATTATCAGAAATAAGAAAAATGGGCTACGCAGTAGATAATGAAGAAAATGAAAACGGTATTTTTTTTGTATTGGGGGGGCACCCATTTTTAATTATGACAATCAAGTTATTGGGGGGGCTGTTAGTATTTCTATGAGTACATCTCAAGCTAAAGAGACAAAAGTTGACGAATATTCAAGGTTTGTCGTGGATTGTACGAGAAAAATATCTCGTTTGTTAGGTTATAAAGAATAAATATCAAACATATTTATATTTAAAAAGGTCAATAATTAAAATATGTCCTTTAATGGCTCAACTATAATTGTTTCATAGTTTTCATATAGCCACATCCCGGGTTTAGCTCCTTTGGGTTTCCATACGTTTTTTTCTTTGAGTATAATCAACAGCTACATTAGAGGACATTTTTGCCTTTGAAAATGTAGCTGCTATTTTTGCTGCATAGTTTATTACGTCCTCCGGTACTTGTCTACCAGCAGATTTAATTATCACATGAGAACCTGGAATTTCGTGTGTATGAAGCCAAATATCTTCCCTTGAAGCAGATCTTGTTAAATCATCATTTTGTTTATTATTTTTACCCACAAGTATTTCAAAACCTTCATATTCAAATTTTCTATATGTGGATTTGATCTTCCTTTCTCTTTGTTGCTTTTTAGTATCTCTTATTAAACCTTGTTCTTTCATTTCTTCTCTTATTTCAATTAACGTTTCAATGTCTTGAGCTGAGCTAATTGTTTCTAAGAGTTGATAAAGATAATCTAATTCATTATTAATCTCTTTAATTCTTTCTTTAGCAAACTCGACTTTTTTTTCTTAATGCGTTTTACCTCTTTATAGTACTTTTCTAAATTTTGTGTTGGAGATAATAAAGGATCTATTTCTATAACAATCTCCAACCCACTGTTCCAATCAATTACAGGAAGATATTTGTCTCCTTTTTTTTATTTTAAATAAATAGCTCTGAAGCAATTTACCTTTTGTTTCAAGTTCTTCCAAAAGCTCTTCTTCAGATAAATCCTTTAAAATCAGATCTTTAGTTTTTTTCTGATCTTTCAATAAAGTTATTCACATTTTTTTTCTAGATACCTCTTTATCTCCAAAAATCTAGACTGGTTAGCCCTTTCCTGAAAAACCTTAAGTATAGCCTCTGAAGGAGTTAACTTTTCATAAGAATAATTGTTAGGTGTTATAGCAACTGCATCAAATTTGTTATTATCTTTAAAGAAGTATAAATGAGAATCATTAAGATCTTGAATTGCTTTTTCAACACCAATAATTTTGAGAAAATCTTTAGATTTCTTTGAAAATCCCATTAGATTATTTAAAAAAAGAATCATCTAAAACCTTGATATCGTCTTTCAAAATATTTAATTTTGAATCATCATAATATGGCACAAATTTATTACCTGGTAAAATAGGTCTAAATTCATCATGCACATGTTTATATGATTCTTCAATGTTCCCTTCTTCATTAACAAGTATCAAGTTAGAATTTCTTCCCATCAATTCGAAGTAAAGCTTATAGCTAACCTTATCTGCTCTTTCTTCATCAAAGTTTTCTATTTCAATAAAGCCCAATCTATCTATGCCTAATTGTTCGATATTTATGATTCTACCGTTTCTGATTCTTTTTCTTAAGAATTGAGCAAAATGAGCTGGTTCCATAGGTATATCGGGTTTCTCAGCTAATAAGAGCATATAAGAAGGGTTTTGCAGAGAAAATAACAAATAATTATTTGATAACTGTAATAATACTTGATAATAGACAGGTTGGTAAATGTTTCTAATTCTTTCACCTATAACATGTTCTTTTACTTCTCGTAAAACCTTATACAATACTAAACCATCAAATGGCACATGACCACCTCTTTTGAGTGTATAACTAAAACAAAAAGGGCATCTATATCGCCCTTTTTGTGTTATCTATTTTTGTTGCCTTACTATGAACTCTTTTTACCTTTATCAGTTGCTCCGACTATTAATCCAATAACTCCTACTACTAAATCAATCCATGCATGCCAATTTGGCATCGATGCTACAAACAAACCAACAATCCCCATAAGTAACAAATAAATGCCAATAACAATCAACCAACTTTTTGACATATTACCCCCTCCTTACGCTCTAAGTTTTCGATGATACATCAAATAAACTTCGTTTGAAAGGAGCATATTGAGTCATAAAGATAGATCGAATTTGAGAGATACATTGAATGGTCAATGCTCACAATTATGATAAAAAAAATAAATTACAAACACAATAAGGATTGAATAATATTGTGTTAACATCAATAAGGTTTAGTTTAGATAATGGTTCTAGAACGAATCAACTTAAAACAAATGACCATTATATCACTTTCTTTTCATTTTATTGAGTTATATAGATTGAAAGATGTTATAATATTATTATAGGGGGCTTAACTATATTTTTACTATTAAATATTGCTGAAAAAGACTGATACTATCTTTTGATAATAAGGGGTATAAAATTAAGCACTCTAAAATATATGTGATTTTACTATTGTTTGTACAAATAAGCTTAACCTTCTTTTCTCAGAATTCTTTATTAGTTCTAAATTCATATAATCCAGGTTTATCTTGGTCTGACGAAGAACTAGACGGTCTTCTTTCGGTGTTAAGTAAGCAGGAAGATTTAGAAATTTACGTAGAATATTTGGATGCAAAAAGGTTTGGAGAATCTTATTCATTAGAGTTATTCAAGGAGTATCTGTTTAAAAAAATTTGAAAAAGTTAAATTTGATGCAGTTGTTGTATTAGACAACGATGCTTTTGATTTTGTTCTGGAAAATTATGATTCCTTTTTTTTAATGGTTTGCCAATAATATTTTGTGGAATTAATTATTTTGAAGAATATAACTTAGACAATAAAGATTTTGTTAGTGGAGTTGTAGAAATATTAGATATTAAAGATACATTGTCTGCAGCTTTGAATCTTCATAAAGACACAAAACATGTTTACATTATAATAGATAACTATACAAAAACTAGTATTCTTGTAAGACAAGAAATGGAAAACAATGTAATTCCTTATTTTCCAGAAATAAACTTCATATTTTTAAGTGATTATTTAGAAGAGGTTTATGAAAATCTAAGTAATCCTCTAGATGATTCTATCGCCCTTCTTTTAGGTTTCAATAAAGATAAGAATGGTGTTTTTATAGTTTTGATCAAATTGGAGATTTCATTATTCAATTTGATCAAATTCCTATTTACACTCCTTTAAGTGTTTATATGAATTATAATGTAGTCGGCGGGAAGGTAACAAGTGCTTTTGAACAAGGAGAATATGCAGGAAAGATAGTATTTGATATTTTGTCAGGAACAAACATTGCAAATTTGCCACGGTATTATCAATTAGGCAATAAATATATGTTTAATTATCCTCAGTTAGTTAAATTTAAAATTTCTTTAAATGCTCTTCCACCCAGTTCGATAGTTTTAAACAAACCTATACCTTTTCACGAAAAATATCCTGTTTTGTTTTGGGTTGGCATTATTTCTATAGCTTTTTTTTAATAATACTTAATGTTATTATCTTTAGCAAAAACAAGAAAGTTAACAATCTATTAAAAAAAATTAAGGGAAAACGAACTAGAACTTCAAAATTATTCAGAAGAGTTGGCTGCTGCCAACGAACAACTGATTTCTTCAAATGAACAATTAATCGCTCAAAATGAAGAGTTAAGAGAAAGTTTTGAAAATAATGAACTTTTGAGGAAAAGATCCAAAATTTATTGATACTTATTTCTGAAATAGGAAATGAGGAAGTACCGGTAGATATCTTTTTTTCAGGAATTTTTACAGATTTTGATTTCTGAAGTACCTGAGGCACACTATGGCAGTGTTTCTTTAATAGAAGGAGACGAGTGGCGGTTTTTAGCAGCTATTGGGCATGATGTGACTGGTTTAAATAATCTTTCACTAAAACGTGAACACGCTTTTTTTTACCGAAGAAGTGAGGGTAGTAGAGAATATTAAGGCCCTGAACAACGAGAGGATGCCACAAGATATTATAAATAAGATTGAAAGATATTCAAAGCCAACAAAATCAACAATAATAAAAGTAATCAAGATTGACGAAAAGAGGTATTTAGATATCACTTTAGATATAGCAGAAGGAAGCAATAAAGTCTTTTCTCAAGAGTCTGTTGAGTTTTTTTGATAATTTTATAAATTTAGCAAAAATATTTCTATTAAATAGATTGAAAACCGAAGAGATTAGAAACGCATATATTGATTTTACTAATAACCTTGCTCTTATTGCAGAATCTCACGATGAAAACAGTTATATGCATATTCATAGGGTGAGCAAATTATCGGCCTTTCTTGCGCAGAAATATGGTTTATCAGATGAAGAAGTAGAAAAGATTAGAATTTTTTTCTCCTTTGCACGATGTTGGAAAGCTGTTGATTTCGCCAGACATTCTTAATAAAGAGGGACAATTAAGCCCTGAAGAATGGGAAGAAATAAAAAAAACATCCTTTGTATGCAGAAAACTTACTTACAGGTGATTATTTTGAGACTGCTCGCAAAATAGCTCTATACCATCATGAACATTATGATGGTAGTGGTTATCCTTTTGGGCTTAAAGACGGAGAAATTCCTATTGAGGCTCAAATAGTTGGGTTGGTTGATATATACGATGCATTACGATCAAAAAGAAGTTATAAAGAACCATTTTCTCACGAACAAAGCTTAAAAATTCTATTAAAAGGAGACACAAGAACTAAGCCAGAACATTTTAATCCAACGTTATTAGAAATTTTTAATTCTTATGAAAAAGAGATTAAAGAAATTTATGAAAGCTTTGATAACGAAGAAGAATGGGAGGAGAGATATCTATGGACGAAAAAGAAATAAAAGACAAGTTATTAATTTTTCAAAAGAATGAAATTACTGAATATGTAATTTATAAAAAAAATAGCTAAATCAACTAAAGATGAGAGCAACAAAAAAAAGTCTTAGAAAAAAATTGCAGACGAAGAATTAAAACATTATAACATATGGAAAAGTTATACAAACATTGATGTAAAGCCAAATAAAGCAAAGATTCATTTTTATGTTTTTCTTTCAAAGATACTTGGTTTGACGTTTAGTCTTAAACTGATGGAAAAAGGTGAAGAAAGAGCTCAAGTAAATTATAAAGATGTATTTGATGTCATTCCAGAAGCTCAAATGATAGAAGAGCAAGAACAAGAACACGAAGCTGAGCTATTGTCTATGATAGAAGAAGAAAAATTAAACTATATAGGCTCTATAGTATTAGGATTAAACGATGCACTGGTAGAATTGACAGGAGCTTTAGCGGGGGCTGACTTTTGCATTACAAAATGGAGTTTTAATTGCTTCGTCGGGATTAATAACTGGAATAGCTGCGTCTTTATCTATGGCAGCATCTGAGTATCTTTCTCAAAGGGCGGAGGGAAATGAAAATGCACTTAAATCTGCTGCTTATACTGGAATAACCTATTTAATAACAGTGGTATTATTAATTCTACCCTATTTGTTAATTCCCAAAAATTATTTTTTTTAAGTTTGGTACTAACCTTAATAATTGCTGTTATAATAATATTAGGCTTTAATTTTTACATTTCTGTTGCAAAGGATCTACCTTTCAAAAAAAAGATTTTTGGAAATGGCAGGTATTAGTTTTGGAGTTGCGGGATTAACTTTTTTTTATAGGTTTCCTTGTTAGAGTAACGTTGGGAATAGAGATATAATATCGATAAAAATTGTTTATATAAAATAATATAATTTTTATTAAAAACTATAATTTATATATCTGATGTTTCTTTCTATATAGCAATCTGAGAGTTTAAGATTCAGATATGCTAAGGAATATATTTTCTCCTTAGAAAAGGGGGGGGTATAACTTGAAAAAAAATAAGTACAAAGATCATTCTAACTTCTGTATTGTTAGTTCTTTCTCTTCTAATATTGGTAAGTTTTGTTACTATTTTTCAAGCATCATCTTTATTGGAGAATTATGCATTAGATAGTGTGAAAAATCTCACTTCTAGTATTGCATCTAATCTTAACTCTCAAATAAAGATTATTGAAATAACAATTGATAGTTTTGCTGATTCCGCATTTTTAGGATTTGATCCTTTCTTAGCAAGTTTTTCTAATGCTGAAGTTATAAGATTTATGGATAAAATAAAAAAAATGTTCCAAAAGATTTTTCCTTAAAAATAGATGGAAATGTTAGTACATTTGTTGTTTTTAATCCAGATATGTTAAGTACAAAAGAATTATATTCATTATTCTATATAGAAAAAGATGATCAAACAATAAAGAATGAATTTATAAAATATGATGATACATTTACCCCCTGAAAATGAAAAGTTAAAATGGTTTTTTTTCAAGCAAAAGAACAAAACATGGGCGTATGGTCAAATATATATTATGACGATTATTTAGGTAGCAATGTCATTACATATTCTAAAGCCTATGTTGATGAAAAGAGTGCAACCTTAGTTGGGGTAGTAGGGGCTAGTTTCCCAGTTGAGTATTTTTCAGGTCAGGTAGGAGAAGTATCAAGTTATGAAGGTTCATATGCCTTTATATTAGATAGTCAATTAAATGTAATATTTCATCCAATGTATGATTCAACCACTAATCTTCAAAATGAATTTAAAGATTACATTGATATAATTAAAAGTGAAAATCAAGGCTATTTTAAAAAAAAGAAATTGATAAAGAAACATATCTTTCAAACTATGAAAAGTTGACTAATGGATGGTTAGTTTTTTTTGAACTACCGGAAAAAGTAGTCTATGCTAAAATAAATAGACTTGTTTTCATAATTTTGTTAATAACCTTCTTGGGAATAGGATTAGCGATAGTTATTTCCTACTTTGTTGGGAAAAATATTGCAAAACCTATTAGAGAGCTGTCTAAAACGCTTGTTCAAGTAGGTGAAGGTAATTTAGACGTCCATTTTAAAACAAAGGCGAAAGACGAAGTTGGAGAAATGTCGGAATCTTTCAATAAGATGATAGATAAGTTTAGGGCTGCAATAAGTGCGGTGAAAAATACTTCCACTGAACTTAATCGTGCGTCAACTGAGTTAAATGAATTATCTGATCTTTCTCAAAAATCAGTAAAGGGGTTTTAGAAAAATCAGAAAAATTGAGGTAATCTCTGAAGAAAGTGCCTCATCGGTTGAAGAAATGACTTCAGGGATTGAAGAAATAGCCTCTTCTGCTCAAGGATTAGCAAGTGCAGCTCAAGAGTTGGCAAATCTCGCTGATAATACTCAAAAAGAGGCAAATAAGGGTATACAAGGTATAGAACATATAGTAAAGAAGATTGATGAAGGTTCGAAACAATCAATGGAAACGCAAAAAAATAGTGGAAAATCTTTTAACAAAAGCTGAAAATATTGAGAAAATAATATACAGCATAAATGCTATAACCGAACAGACGAACCTTTTAGCTTTAAATGCTGCGATAGAAGCTGCTAGAGCAGGAGAAGCTGGAAGAGGGTTTTCTGTAGTAGCCGAAGAAATTCGAAAACTTGCAGAGAATAGTAGTCAGGCTACTAATGAAATAGCTAATATATTAGAAGAGTTGAAGAATAGTACAATTGATGTTAACAAATCTACAGAGGAAACAGTAAACACAATAAGAGAAATAAACGAAGAAGCCCAACAAATTAATGTTCAATTCAGTCTAATACAAAACGAAATTAATAAGATGATAGCAGAAGTTGAAAATGTTACAGCTGGTTCTGAGCAGCAAAGCGCCAGCACTCAAGAAATGAGTACGTCTGCTGAAAGGATTGCAAGAACAGTTAATGAAATTAATGAACAAATTAAAGAAATACGAGAATCTATAGAGCAGCAAAATAATAATGCCTATACTTTAAGCCAAAAGGCAAGAGAGTTAGAAACACTTTCTGATAACCTTAATAAAGAAATTTCAAGATTTAAAATCAGATAGGAATTAGCCTAAAGAAGTATGGAATCAATATAATTATGGTGAGACACTAATTAGTTTTTTTTGATATACGAAAAATGGAGGTGTTAATTAATAAAAAAAATTATACTAATTTTTATAATAGTAACCTTTATTACTTTGTTATTTCCAGCAACGGTTATAAAAGTGAACAATTTATTTAAGGCATACGATGAAATTTATACCACTGTACCTTTATTTAGGTTTGTAAATTCAACGGAGGGATTAGGATTAGAATATATAAAAGAATTATATTCATTAACGTTAGATGTAGAACAAGACAGCATGCAAAGATTTCTCAACTCCTCAGTTGTTTTTTATCTCACAAAAGATTACAGTATTAATGATATATTTAATCCAAATTACTTTAATTTGCTATATAAATTTGTCGTAGATTCAGATAAAATAGCCATATATTCAACAGAATATGAAGTTTTTGATAAGATATTCATTAAGGTTTTTGGAGCTAATAAACTAACGGAGGGTTTATATAAATTAGAAAATAAAAATTACAGGGTAATAAAAAAAACGAAAATGGGATTTTTTTTAAACATGGAACCAATTGAAGCGGATATAGATGAAAGATATCTTTTAACAGGAAGTACAAAGAATATCTTTAATGCAAATGAAGATTGGAATTTTTATATTACTGTTGAAGATAGAACTTTAGTAATTACTTTTGAGTCTAATAATTATGGGAGTAACAAGAAAATATTTAATCTATCACAATTAGATAATAAAGTTTTGTTTGGTGAGACACTAAATATTGAAATGCTAGACAAAAATGCGTTTTTTTTCATATTTTAATAAGTTTATGCTACCATTAGACAAAGAAACAGAAGAATCAGTGCATTTTATCAATGAAATTATCGAAAAAGAGGAGTTTGTAGTAGTTAATTCAAGAGGTATAACAAATGAGGAATTGTGTTTATTTTTTTTGAATCACCTTTAGATAAAGAGAAAATCGACAAATTTGCCCTTGAAAGGAATCTCCCAAAAGGGTGATAGGCAGTTATTATTTTTATCAATTTAGTAGTGAAATTAGTGGAGACGTGGTTTATTTATATATATCAGAAGACGATTTTATTTTTTTTCAAATGTTGAACCTAAAAAAAAGTTAACACATATTTTTCACAATTACCACGTTTAAAGAATACTTCTTATTATAAAATAGTGGAGGAAAAAGAAAAGTTATTTAATTTTTTTTGTTTTAAATTTAACTCAATATTTATCGAACAATTTTTATGCTTCTTTGGACAGTTTTATTGTTCGAGAAGAATTTCCAATAAATAACAATTATATAATTAAAATAAAGGCTAGATAAATACATTTCAAAATGAAGTGAGGACGAGGTGAATCATCGATGATATTCGGATTTCTTGACAAAAATAAAAGCTTACTTAAAAAGTATGAAAAGATTACCAAAATTGTAAATGAATTTGAAAAAGAAATGATGTCTTTAAGCGACAATGAATTAGCAGGAAAACTGAAGAATTCAAAAAGAGAATAAATAATGGAGAAAGCTTAGACGATATTCTTCCAGAAGCATTTGCGGTTGTTAGAGAGGCTTCAAGAAGAATAGTAAATATGAGACATTTTGACGTACAGATAATGGGTGGAATTGCCTTACATGAAGGAAAAATAACCGAAATGAAAACCGGAGAAGGAAAAACGCTTGTTGCAACACTACCTATTTATTTGAATGCGTTAACCGGCAAGAACGTACATCTTGCCACACACAATGATTATTTAGCAAAGAGAGACGCTAAGTGGATGGGACCTGTGTATGAGTTCTTAGGTTTAACAGTAGGTTCATTCAAGCCAATATGAAACCAGAGGATAGAAAAAAAAGGCGTATCAGGCTAATGTAACCTACGGTACAGCCAATGAATTTGGATTTGATTATTTAAGAGACAACCTCGTGTACGATAAATCTGACAAGGTACAAAGAGGTCATTTTTATGCAATTGTCGACGAGGCAGATTCAATATTAATTGACGAAGCAAGAACCCCTTTAATAATATCTGGACCTGCAGATACACCTTCTGATTTGTACAGAAGATTTGCAAGTCAAGCTAGGAAGTTTATACCCGATAAAGATTATACAATAGATGAAAAGCAAAAAAAACTATAGCTTTAACAGAAGAAGGAATATCAAAGGCAGAAAGAATGTTGGCTATTAATAACTTATATGATCCTAATAACATTCAGTATCTATTTCATTTACTCAATGCATTGAAGGCGTTGAATTTCTTTAAAAGAGACAGAGATTACATAATTCAAGATGGAGAAGTAATCATAGTTGATGAATTTACAGGGAGATTACTCCCAGGCAGAAGATATTCGGAAGGGTTACATCAAGCTATTGAAGCAAAAGAAGGAGTTAAAATAAAAGAAGAAAGCATGACATTTGCTACAATAACCTTCCAAAATTATTTCAGAATGTATGAAAAACTAGCAGGAATGACAGGAACTGCTAAAACAGAAGAAGACGAATTCAAGGCGATTTACAATACAGAAGTAGTAGTTATTCCAACAAATGAACCTGTTATTAGGGAAGATAAGAACGATTTAATTTTTAAAACAAAAGAAGAAAATACCAAGCAATAGTAGATGAGATAGTAAATAGATATGAGAAAGGACAACCTGTATTGGTAGGAACGACCTCTATTGAAAACAGTGAACTTTTAAGCAATATGCTGAAAAAAAAGAGGTATACCCCATGAGGTATTAAACGCTAAATACCATGAAAGAGAAGCAGAAATAATTGCTAAGGCGGGTCAAAAGCATGCAGTTACTATTGCTACAAACATGGCAGGAAGAGGAACTGATATAAAATTAGGAGAAGGAGTCACAGAACTAGGCGGGCTTTTTGTACTTGGAACCGAAAGGCACGAAAGCAGAAGAATAGACAATCAGTTAATTGGAAGATCAGGAAGGCAAGGAGATCCTGGGGGGGAATCGAGATTCATTCTGTCTTTTGAAGATGATCTTTTAAGATTATTTGGTGGAGACAGAATGAAAAATATGATGAATACCTTAAAATAGAAGATGGTCAACCTATTGAACACAAAATGTTGACCCATATTATACAAGACTCACAAAAAAAAGTTGAGGGTATACATTTTTCAATAAGAAAAAGATTGTATGAGTTTGATTCCGTGATGGATAAACAAAGAACAGTAATATACAATCATAGGGACTGGATACTAGAACAGGGCAATTATGATGAACATATGAAAGATATTATTACAGATGTTGTAGATAGGCTAGTGGACGCTTGTTGGAATGAAAATGAAGAACAAATAGACAAAAAGATACTATCTGAAAAGTTAAAACAATACTTAATTATTGCTGATTTAAAAGGAGATAACCCAGAAGAGATAAAAGAAGAAGTTTTCAATCTGTTCTGGAGAAGGTATTATGAGAAGAAAGAGGAATTCGCAGAAGATTTCAATAAAGTTGCAAAATTTGTTATGTTAAGGATAATAGACGATAAATGGAGACACCATCTTGATTCAATAGAGGCTCTTAAAGAATCAGTAAATTTAAGATCTTATGGTCAAAAAGATCCTGTAATGGAGTTCAAGAGAGAATCCTATATATTATTTGATAAAATGGTTGATAGCATTTATGATGATATTATTAATTATTTAATGAGAATTGTGAGGGTTATTCCTGAAAAAGAAGAAAAAGAGGCCTTAAAGGCATATGCAAATCTTAGTTTTATACACAATGATATGTCAGCTGTCGATGGCAAAGATGGTAAAGCTAAAGAAAAAGACGGCAATTTTTCAGGAAATAAGATAAAAAAAGATACAAAGTTAAAAAAATAAAGTTTCAATTCAAAAAGGGATACACATGCGTTTGTTTTGTTATTCTTTAGAGGTAGACGAGTTTATGAGGTGATTAAATGATAGAATATGAAGTAAAAGTAAAGATAGATGAGCTGAAAGAGAAATTTGAAGACTTGAAAAAAAGTATTTAATTTAGAAAAAAAAGCAACAAGAAGTTAAAGATTTAGATAATATAATGGCACAACCAGAATTTTGGAATGATTTAGAGAAAGCTCAAAAAGTTTCGAAAAAAAAGCCCAAAATCTAAAAGATGAAATAGAAGATTTTAAAAAAAACTTGAATCTATATTTGAAGATTTAGATGTAGCTATAGAGCTATCTGAGGAAGACTCTACAATGATGGAACAAGTTGATGAAATTTTACAAGTTATTGAAAAGAAAGTTGATGAATTCCAATTAAAAATGCTACTTTCAGGAAAATATGACCATGCCAATGCCTTTTTAACTATTCATCCAGGTGCTGGAGGAACTGAATCTCAAGATTGGGCATCTATGCTTTTGCGGATGTATATTAGATGGGCTGAAAAAAACGGTTATGAAATAGAGACATTAGATTATCAAGATGGTGAAGAGGCTGGAATAAAAAGTGCTACTATTAAAATTAGTGGTTTGTATGTATACGGTAAATTAAAATATGAAAAAGGCGTTCATAGATTAGTTAGAATTTCACCATTTGATGCTAATGGAAGAAGACATACATCCTTTGCTTCTGTATCTGTAGTGCCAGAGATAGACGATGATATTGAAATAGAAATAAGACCCGAAGATTTAAGAATAGATACCTATAGGTCAGGTGGTGCTGGAGGCCAACATGTTAACAAGACAGATTCCGCAGTGCGAATTACTCATATACCAACAGGTATAGTTGTTGCAGTTCAAAGCGAAAGATCACAGCATCAAAACAAGGCAAATGCCTTAAAAATTCTTAAAGCCAAACTGTATGAGTTAGAACAACAAAAGAAGTTAGAAGAAAAGATGAAACTTATGGGTGAAGTAAAAGATATTTCTTGGGGAAACCAAATAAGATCATACGTACTTTATCCATATACACTTGTTAAGGATCACAGAACAAATTACGAAACATCAAATGCAGAGGCCGTTTAGATGGAGAGATAGACGATTTCATAGAAGCAGAATTGTTATATTTTGCTAAAGTCTGATAAGGTTTACTTTAAGTTTATTTAAAATTCATTATTAATTGTAACAAGAGAGGTGTATAATATAAGAGAGTATAATGATTCACATATTAGCGTATTGGTAAATGAATGTATTCAATATTTAGTTACCAAAAAGATGGAATATATGTTGACTGTACAGCAGGAGAGGGAGGACACATTAAAGCTATTTGTGAATATTGTGAGGATCAAGCAAAAATAATTGGTGTAGATATAGATCACGAGGTTTTGCAAATAGCGGAGCAAAAGTTAAAAGATCACTTAAAAAAAATGTTAAACTAATAAAGGCTCCTTATCAAAATATAGATGTTGTTTTAGCTGGGTTAGGAATAGAGAAAGTTGACGGTTTTTTTGATGGATTTAGGTGTATCAACCTTTCAATTGAAAGCTGAGGATCGTGGATTTTCGTTTTTAAAGGCCGAACCTTTAGATATGAGGATGGATCCAGAAAGCGAAGTTACTGCAGCCGATATAGTTAATAATTATCCCGAAGAAAAGTTAAGACAAATAATATTCGAGTATGGCGAAGAAAAAAAAGGTTTGCTTATAAAATAGCAAAAAGTATAGTAAGAAATAGACCAATAAATACAACCTCTGAACTTGTAAACGCTGTTAGAAAAGCTTTACCTAATTCTGAGGTGTATAAAAGAAAAATACATTTTGCTACAAAAACTTTTCAAGCCATAAGAATAGAAGTAAATAATGAGTTGAAAAATTTAGAAGAAGCACTTTCTAAATTTGAAAAGTTACTGAATAAAAAAGGTAGAGTAGTAATAATAACATTTCACTCTCTTGAAGACAGGATAGTAAAAAAAACTTTTTCAAGAGTAACGATAATTACAATCTTATCACAAGTAAACCTTTATTACCTTCAGAAATAGAGCTGAACAAAAACCCTAGAAGTAGGAGTGCTAAATTGAGAATTGCTGAGTTTATAGGTACCGATTAATAAAAACACTTCATTGGGGGAATTTCTATGGCAGACAGAACAATTGATAAAACTCAGGGACTTGAAAGAGCGCAGTCGAAAGTTAAAATTATTGATATTGTGTTGATTTTATTAATTTTTTTTATCTTTTCTTGCAGCTAGCATATGGCTTAGCTTATTTCTTAACTTTGGAAAAAAACATTGAAAATTACAAAACTATCATTTCTAGATCAGAAATGGATGTAAACGGTATGGAAGATAAAATATCTTCATTAGACAAACAAATAGCAAATTATTTAGAAATATTAGAAATCATGGAGCCATAAAAGAAATGAGCTTTAAACAAAAAGTTTTTTTTCTATTGTTTTATTTCTTTCATATATTTTCTTATTAGTCATCATTTTTGTTTATAATAATCCTTTGGAAAAAGATTTTCAAGAACTTGCTTCCACTTTACAAGACAAAAAAAATAGCGACCCTTGTTGATGACAAGGGTCATTTTATTGTTACAAATGAAGAACAATTTGAGGCCTGGATTGATCTAGATTTTATGAAACGAAGGAACAAATATTATCAATATAAGTTTCTATTGAATCAAAGGTTTAATGATGATGAACTGAAAGATAAAAAGTTTTTAAAATGGGGGGAACATATGAAACTTATGCCCAGGCATATTTAGATTTAGGAGTATTAAATAAATTTTCACGGATCTATCCAATAAATGTACGCATTTACAATGATATTTTTTTTCTCTCCCGCAAGTTATAGGCAAATTAGACAAAACCATATACGGGATAGAACCCTTCTTGTATGAGAATAAATTATTAGAAAAAAAAGTGAAACTATCAAATTGAGCTTAGATTTAAAGATGCAGCAAATAGCTTATGAAGAAGTGCTCGATGCAGTTAAGAAAGAAGGGGGGGCAGAAGGTGGAATTGCCATAATAATGGAAACAAATACAGGTAAAATAAAAGCCAGTGCTTCAATTTATCCATGGAATATAGGTTACATGGGTTATATAGAGCCGGGTTCAACTTTGAAACCAATACTAATGTCTATTGCAATAGATCAAAACGTTGTAAATTTAAACGATAAATTCTACTCTGGCCTTGAATATATACCCACAACTAATCAAAATTTTGTTATTACAGAATCACAAGGGTATGGATTTGGTGAAATAGGGCTCAAAGAAACTCTTGTTTATTCATCAAACATAGTAATTTCAAAGATTATGACGAAGATACTTCAAGAATACTCTAATCTCTGGCTTTATGAACAACTTTTAAATTTTGGATTTGGAAACAAAACGGGAATAGAATTTAAAGGTGAAATTAATGGAGTGTTTCCTCATCCTTCAGAATGGTATGCAATTACTCCATACCAAATATCATTGGGCCAGGGCATAGGAGTCACCCCTATTCAGTTAATAGCTGCCTTTAATGTTATTCCAAACAAAGGAAAGTATGTCAAGCCTTCCTTTTTAAACGATAGTATACCAAAAGACAGACTTGTAATATCAGAGCCTACAGCTCAAATAGTAAAAGATTGGCTTGGTTATACAGTTTTAAAGGGTACTGCAAAAAAAAGGCATATAAAGAAGGGTTAAGAATTGGTGGGAAAACAGGAACTGCTCAAAAGCACAGAGTGGTGTTGGATACATAGAAGGAAATTACTATTCACTATTTGTGGGCTTCTATCCTGTTGTTAATCCTAAATATACAGCGCTCGTAATAATAGATAATCCAAAAGATGAATTTTATGGTGGTGAGGTTGCAGCACCGGTTGTAACGAATATTTTTTTATCGTTACTTTAAGCCAAGTGAGAGTAATTATTCTGAAAATAGTAAATTATATTTTAAAAATATTATGCCTAATTTAGTTGGTTATACTCCGAAGGAAGCGTTTAATATATTGTTAAATCTAGGTGTTAATGAAAATGCTATAATAATTACAGGAAATGGTGACAAAGTAGTCTCACAATCAGTAGAACCATATTCTTATCTTGATGGTTTTAAAATAATTCATTTGCACACATTAAACTAGAAGAAGTGTTTTAAAGCGATTGTCTTCTTTATTCTTTGATACAAAGTATTAAAACATAAATAGTATCTAAAATGAATATTTTCTAAAAGTAAGTGTTTGAATTTATAACGGGTTCAGGGCGTAGCCCTACCCC
>JMBV01000085.1_pt1 | contig 35677 bp, 38 predicted proteins | sample 616531 | NCBI WGS metagenome assembly JMBV01 (sample SAMN02727904, study PRJNA239997) | anaerobic digester metagenome | biome: anaerobic digester; isolation source: mesophilic anaerobic digester inoculated with municipal waste water sludge... | place: Germany: Bielefeld University, CeBiTec ...
AAATGGAAAACTCAGGAAATTATTTGGCAGTTACAGCACGGGCAGGTAAAGCATTCAAATGGAAGAAACTCTCTTTTAATGCAGAAGCCTCATATGGTAAAGGCATTACGCCCCAACTTAGACAGAGTAGCCTTATTGAATTCATAAACCAGGGAATTAATGCCAATATGACATTTTCGCTTGCACTAATCGAAAAATTGCAGTTTGCCAACAAAAGTAGCTGGAGCAATGTAAGCGGACACGCTGCTACCGGGGATAAACTTGAAACTATTGTCAGTTTTATTGATGCGGCAACACTTGATTACGTTTTCCATAATGACTTGATATTCAGCTTTGGGGGCAGAATATTACGATACATATATTGGAAGCGGCAGGCATAACTTAATTCTTTTAGATGCCGGTATTGCCTATAAATGGAAAAGGCTAAGGTTTACATTGGACTATAACAATATTTTGAACACGACAGATTATGTGTATGCTTACTATGGAACACTCAGCAGTTTTAATTCGGCATACAGGATACGCCCGGCATCTGTGGTGCTAAGTGCCCATTTTAAAATCTTTTGATCATGGATAGCAAATACACAAATATCTGATTTTTATGCAAAAAAAAACTAAACCGAAAAGCCTTTGCCGGTTTTGGTAATGTGGCCGGCAAAGGCTAAAGATGGCAATGCACGCCTGATGGTTTCTCGAACATTACCATTTGCAAATTTATCCATTTTTAAATTAAAACTTTACAGATATGAAATCACTTAAATTAAACAAACTGAATATGAACCAACTTTCAAAAGAACAGTTGAGTACGATCAGAGGAGGTTCCGCACCTAGCTGCACCTGTGGTTGCTGTTATGCTAATAGTGGCGGGTCCAATACTACTGATAATGGAATCGCTAATTATGAAGGAGGTCTTAAGACAATGTGTAAAGAAATAACCATGGTAATTAGCGGATAACAACACAGCATTTAAGTCATACAGCCTCACATGAGGCTGTATGACTATATAAATGAGCACGAACTCACTCATTCTTCTTTTTTTTCAACTTAAAAATCTCAATAATAAATATGAAGACATTTCTTGATAATTTTGGTTTATGCATGTTTGTTAATCTAGTTTTTTTTCAATTTAAGCCTCTTTGGACAAATTGAACGTCTGCATTACATTGATGATTTCATATTACTTGACTCAGCCAGATATGAAATTACCTATAAGCTGGAGAAGGTTGTGAATATTGAAAAACCCGATGATAAGGAAACAGATATACAAAAACTTTTGATTGGGCGCAATCTCTCAAAATACTTTAGTTATCTGCTTTTTCAGAATGACTCTGTTTGCACTATCATAGAAAAACAGGGACGAGATATGCCGTCAGAACCGAGAGGTGCTGAAAATTATGAAGTGTTTAAGAACTACCAAACTGGCAAGCAGTCTATTTTGGAGAGGGTTGATGGAACATTTTTTTTCGCTATGAAGAGGATAAGCTGTTCTTTAATTGGGTTATACAAAGTGATCGGAAAATGATTATGACTTATCTCTGCCAAAAAGCTTCAACCGAATTCAGAGGTCGGAAATACGAGGCTTGGTTTACAACATCCATTCCAATACCTGAGGGGGGGCCTTACAAATTTGGCGGCTTGCCCGGCCTAATACTGGAGCTAATGGATGATCAACAACACTTTGTGTTTACCTGTATTGGCATTAAAACACACACCCCTCCACTACCAATTAAAAATCGTAATTGGCCTTACACGAAAACAACCAGGAAAAATTTCGTGAATTCCTTGAAAGTAAGCATAGAAATCCTACAGCATACTACAAATCCAGAGGAGTAACATTTGCTACCAAAATAGACGGTAAAATTGTTTTAATCCAAATAATTATTATCTGCCATACAACCCAATCGAACTGGAATAATGAAAGATTACATAAATATAAATATGATTAAAAACAGTCTGGCGAATACACCACAAATTACTTTTGAGGTTACAGATTTGTGCAATCTTGATTGTGTTTATTGTGGTTATGGAAAGTTATATTCAGACCATGATGAAAGAACAAACAAAACTGGAGTTTACTAAAGCTAAATTATTCCTGGATTACTTATCAGTATTATGGAACTCGCCATTAAATAAATCTTTCAACAATGTTATTCATTTGAGTTTTTATGGTGGAGAACCTCTGTTGAACGTCCCGTTTATTGAAAAAGTGATTGGCTATACTAAAGGATTAAAAAATCAGGTAAGAAAATTTGCTTATAGCATGACAACGAACGGTATGTTGTTAGATAAAATATGGATTTCTAGTTTCAATGATTTAGTTTATTGATCAGTTTGGATGGTGATGAATTTAATAATTCGTATAGAGTTAATAAGTCAGGCCAAAATAGCTACAGCCATATTATTGAAAACATTGATAAGCTCAAATCAATGTACCCCGAATATTTCAATAAAAGGGTAAACTTCAATGCAGTTACGCTTTCAGGAGATAAAGAGTTCGGCTGCTATTCCGTCAGCAAATAATTTACCTTGATCGGAGAGAATAAATTTTTGATTTTTTGAAGGATCAGCCCAAGTTCCAATGGTTTTTTTAAGCTGATTATTTAGATGGGTTGCAAGGTCGTTGCCAAAGAGTTTTTAACAAATTCGGTATCAACACCCCCCCACATAGTGCGTAAGGCAGTCATAATGTATTCATTAAATTGTTGGTTTTTTTTGTCAGTTCTTCAAATTCGTAATATGTCGTGCCTTCCCTAACAGCTTTCAAGTAGTTAGAAATATTTGAAACATTCCATCTCCTTATAAAACCGTTGTACGAATGAGCCGACGGCCCGCAGCCGAGATAACTTTCGCGCGACCAGTAACTTTTATTATGACGTGAATATCTATCCGGTAAAGCAAAATTGGAAATTTCGTAATGCTCATACCCTGATTTTGCCATAATTTCATGATAATTTGAAATTGCTCTGCCACTTTCTCCTCTTCCACCTGCTTATATTTCCCTTTTTTTTATGAAAAGGTCAAGCGCTGTCCCAGGCTCAACGGTAAGCGCATAGGCCGAAATATGAGGGATATTATAGCTCAGCGCACGATTGATATTTTCAATCCATTGCTCGTTGTCGAGTGTTGGTATTGCATAGATGAGGTCAATACTGATATTTTTAAAACCATACTTCAGCGCATTTTGAATCGCACTTTCGGCTTGATTTGCTGAATGAACACGGTTGAGGTAAGTCAAATCCTCGTTTCTAAACGACTGAACACCGATGCTCAATCTGTTTACGACAGTTTGCGAGAGCGCTTGGAGCCAACTATTTATAAGGTCGTCAGGGTTTGCCTCTACGGTTATTTCAGCGTTGGGATCTATTCCAAATGTAGCGATCGCCGTATCTATTATCTCGTTAATCTGGTTTATGCTAAGCAGCGAGGGCGTTCCTCCGCCGAAATAGATGGTATTTAATGGACTACCGTTAAAAAAACCCGGAATTTGATCTTACCTCAGTTTGAATTGCCTGAACTATCTCGTTAATATATTTTTTTTGATGCTATCGAAAAGAAATTACAGTAGTGGCATTTTGCCTGCAAAACGGGATGTGGATATAAAGCCCTGGCATATTATGTTACAGCTTTACTTTTTTTTGCGCAAGATAATCCTGAAAGTGGTGCCTTTGTCAATTGTGGATGATTTTACAAATATTTTGCCGCGGTGATAGTCGCGAATAATGCGTTGCGCCAGCGAGAGGCCAAGCCCCCAGCCACGTTTTTTTACCGCTATACCCGGGGGGTTAAAAATGCTTTTAAACTTCGATTTTGGGATCCCTTTCCCGGTATCGGTAAGGTCAATAATGATATGACCATTATTCTCTTCGATATTTACTGAGAAGGTACCTTTGATTCCATTGCATCTACGGCATTTTTGTCAGGTTTTCGATCACCCATTCAAAAAGGTGCAGGTTAATTGGAGCAATGATTTCAGTATCGGGGCCGGGGGGTGATCTCGTATGTGATCTTACGTGAGGTACGTGTCTTCAGATATTCGATTGAGTTGTGTATAACCTTCACTATGTTTGTGTCAATAAGTTTTGGCAGCGCTCCTATCTTAGAGAACCGGTCGGTAACTTTTTCGAGCCGTTCAACATCTTTCCTTAGCTCGCTTACAATCTCCGGATTTGGGTTTTCCTCTTTTAAAAGCTCCATCCATGCCATCATTGACGAAAGCGGCGTTCCAAGCTGGTGAGCCGTCTCTTTAGCCAACCCTACCCATACCTGGTTTTGTTCCGATCGCCTTGCAGTATTGAACATCATGTATCCGATAAATAGGAACAGACCCATAATCAGGATTTGGACTATAGGGAAATAGCGCAGTTGTGTAAGAAGAGATGAGCCTTTATAAAAAAAATGTAACTTTTGCCTAAGTTGGTAAGTTCGATTTCTATAGGAGGATTGCTGGCTGCCATCTCTGCAATGGTCTTTTCAACAAAGAGCGGCTCCATGATTTTGTTTGGCTCTATATTTCCAAAATCAATCACTTTCTGTTTTGTGCTATCAGTGATGATCACCGGCACACTGGCGGCATTGATAACCACTTCGGAAAAGAAATCACTGACAAGGTCGTTGAGCACTTGATGCAGCTCGCTATGCAGCTTTGAATCCTTATAATAGAGATAGTTCTTTTTATTTTGAAAATAGCGGGCAGGAATTGGAGGATAAACGGAAAATTCATCTAAGAGCTTACCTGACAAAAAGGTAACGGTATCTTCGTTAAAATCAACATTTTTGGTGTTTATTATCCGCCCGTCTTCATCGGTGAGGATTATCGGGATTGTACTATTGTACCGTATTATATCCACATAAAAGGTGAGGTCAACATTAGGATCGTCGGTACGGATCAGTTGTTTGTATGCTTCAGCTAACAGTACAACACTCTTACGGTCTTCTTCGCGTATTTGCTGGAAAACTGTTCGATATACTTTACAAGTTCGGTTTTACGGTAGATAGCGTCAGCCCAGATCTTTACATTGGTCTGCTCCTGCTCCGCCACTTTGCGTACAATAATACTGGTATAGTACATTGATCCGCTTACTATTGCAACCGCAAGAGCAAAGAGGAACAATTTCCATTGTTTTTTTTGCGCGCGTAAATGTTGAACTTTACCATTGTAACAGATATGGAATCAAACGTTAAAACCAATACCTTATTATTTTAGATTTCTTAGTTGATTATGTACCTTTGTGCATTAAATAAAAAGAACTTTACTATGAAAATACCTCAGAGCAAGATTTTCAAGTTGATGAAAACGAAGGCCGGAGCGCCTCCCGGCACGCTGATCAATACATTTGCACAGACCTCTGTACACGAATCCACAAGGCTAATTTCGGTAAGCGATGATAGCAATCAGGACATCATAATAGAGGATTTTGAGAAGCTCCCTTCACGGCTCTGGCCAGAAGCAACAAACTGGCTTATTTTCACTGGATTAGGAGATATAGATAAACTCGAACATCTTGGCAGTGTATTTCAAATAAATCCTTTGATCATCGAAGATATTTTAAATGCCGAACATTTGCCAAAGGCAGAAGAGACAGATGAGTTTTGTTTTTGTGATAAAAATATTAACAAGAAATACTGAGACAGACTCTTTGAGACTAATCACGTCTGTTTCTGCTTGGTAAGAGATTTATAATTACTTTCCTCCAGCGCAACACTTCGCTTTTCGATAATTTTATCAAAAGAATTAAAACAGTAAAGGAGAGCCCTCATCATTATACCCACGATTATATATTGTATCAGCTTATTGATATCATTGTTGATCATTATTATCTGCTTTTAATCAAACCGACGAAAAGTTAGAAGAGATAGAGGAAATCCTGATGAGTGATCAAAGTGCGGATATGACAAGTATGATACAACAGCAGAAAAGAGAGCTGAATTTTATCAGACGTAATATATTGCCTGTTGCTGAGGCTGTAAGGATTTTATTAAAAATCGAAAGCGCTTTTATCAAAAAGCATAATCGCACTTTTTTTTAACGATATCGCTGACCATTTGCAGCATTTGTTAAGCGCCACCGACAATTATCGTGAAACCATTACCAGCCTGTATGAGCTTCAGATGATGAACTACTCAAACCGGATGAATAACGTAATGAAGTCGCTTACCATCATTGCAACTATTTTCATCCCGCTAACGCTGATCACCGGTATCTATGGGATGAATTTTACCTATATGCCCGAACTTTCTTTACGATGGAGTTATCCTGCGGTACTGATATTTATAGTTGCCGGCGGCACAGCCATGTATCTGTATATGCGGCGAAAAAAAATGGTTTTGATCCAATGAAACGAAAATTAATAAGGAGAAATCCTCTTAGTGAAAACTTAGAACAACCTATATTTGCACACTTAATCAAAAATCATTATTTATGAAAAAGTCAGACTGTTGCTCCTTTTTAGGAACATTTTTTTTAGTTTCTTTGTTTTATCTTCTTTCAACCCAAAGTGTAATGGCACAAAATCAAATTCCTCTTGAGGATTTTTTTTCCGAAACCCTGAAAAGACCGGTTATCAAATCTCGCCTGATGGAAAGTTTTATTCTTACCTGGCACCTTATGAAAACCGTCTTAATATTTTTGTTCAACAGATTGGCAAAGAGAAGTCTATTCGCTTGACTAACGAGACCGATCGGGATATTGCCGGTTACTACTGGGCAAACAAGAATAGGATTCTTTACTTAAAAGATAAAGGGGTGATGAGAATTTCGCGCTTTACGGCGTTGACAGGGATGGAAAAAAACTTAAAATGTCTTACCTGCTTTGAGGGTGTTCGAACAATGATCGTTGACGACTTAAAGGATTTCCCTGACGAAGTGATCATCAGTTTGAACAAACGTACTCCGGTGGTATTTGATCCATACCGGTTGAATATCAAACCGGTGAGATGACCATGCTTGCCGAAATCCTGGAAATATCCAGGGTGGATGATAGATCATGAAGGGAAGTTACGTATTGCAATAGCTATTGTTGATGGTGTAAACACACAAATTCTTTATCGCGACAGCAAGATCAGGAGTTTAGACCTGTGTTCACTACCAACTTTAAGGAATCGGTGTCGCCATATTTTTTTTGATTTCGACAATAAAATGTCTATGCTACTTCCAATCTTGGAAGGGATAAATCGGTTGTCGTGCTCTTTGATATTGCCAATGGTAAAGAGATAGAGGCGCTTTACGAGCATCCGGATTATGATATTTCATCGGTTTCATTTTCCAGAAAAAGGAAAGTGGTAACCTCTGCCTCCTTTGTTTCGTGGAAGCGTGAGCGTCATTTCTTCGACCAGCAGACTAAAACGTTATTTGAGAATCTTCAAAAACAGCTTTCTAACTACGAAATCGGCATCTCTTCTTTGGACGACAATGAAAATATGTATATCATCCGTTCGTATTCTGATCGTTCACTCGGCGTTTATTACCTTTACGATTTTGCGAAAAACAAACTCACAAAGATCCATGATATAAGCCCTTGGTTAGATGAAAGTAAGATGGCGCAGGTGTTTCCTATTGAATACGAAGCCCGCGATGGATTGGTTATACCGGGTTATCTTACCCTACCTAATGGGTTAACAATGGAAACGGCTCATAATTTACCTGTAGTTATCAACGCACGGCGGCCCATGGGCACGCGATAGCTGGGGGGGTTTTAATCCTGAAGTTCAGTTTCTTGCTAACCGCGGTTATGCCGTCTTACAGATGAACTTCAGAGGATCAACAGGCTATGGCAGAGACTTTTGGGAAAGGTCATTCAAACAATGGGTCTCACTATGCAAAACGATATAACCGACGGGGTTTACTGGCTGATCAACAAAGGCATTGCCGATAAAGATCGGATAGCTATCTATGGCGGTAGCTACGGCGGTTACGCCACACTGCAAGGCGTTACGGTAACCCCCCCACTCTTTATGCTGCAGCGGTGAATTATGTTGGCGTATCCAATCTTTTCACATTTCTGAAAACCATACCTCCATATTGGCAGCCATTGCTCGACATGATGTACGAAATGGTTGGAAATCCCGAAATTGACACGGTACAATTTAGAGCTACCTCGCCCGCTTTAAATGCACACAAAATAATAACTCCACTCTTTGTTGCACAGGGCGCTAACGACCCGCGCGTCAACAAGGCCGAATCGGATCAGATTGTGGAAGCATTAAACAAAAGAGGCATTGAGGTGGAATATATGGTAAAGATAATGAAGGACACGGCTTTGCAAATGAAGAGAATCGTTTCGATTTCTATAGAGCAATGGAAAAGTTTCTGGCAAAGCACATTAAAAAAAATAGTAAGTTTTAGATAGCGGAACGCCGTGTTATAACAAATAGCGCTTAAAGAGCGCTGAGATTTATATTATTGTTGAAGACACAAAGTCAAATACTTAACAACAACAGAGTGTTGTAACGGAGGCATGTCCGTTTGTTAGCCTTTTAAAGGCTTGTTCTTAACTGCGATTTCTCTTTATCCGATTACCTTATCAGTTTTGCTGTTCTTAATTCATCATTAATAATGATGGAAACAATGTATATCCCTTTTTGAGGGTGTTAACATTTAGATTAATCATATTATCGGCACGCTCAGGAAAATGTTCTATTAAAACCTCCTGCCCATGCAGGTTAGTGATAATAACCTGAACGGGGGGGTTTCCGGTTATCCGCTCATCCCGAATGTAAATGGCCTCTTCTGCGGGGTTTGGATATAGATACAAGGCCGACGATCGCCTAATTGGTTCGTTTATGCTTACTATTCCGTCTATTTCAGTTATTCCGGTATCATCAGGGTCAAGCCATGGCTTGAGCATGGTGGAGTCTGCTGTTGGCACTCCATCCCATGAGTAGGAGAATTTCCCGTAATAATCCGGTTTATATACATATTTACAGCTTGCTTCGCCGCCGGTGAGCTGTCCTATTATCCTTCCATTGTTGTCGAACAGGGGGGGCTTCCCGATGATCCGCCTTCAGTAACGCCCCCCCAGTTTGTTTCGGTTTGCGCCCAAATAACCCGCCAGTGGGTATTGGGAATTGTCCCCCCCAGTTTGATGACTTGAGTGTGTCGGTATAGGTGCTGATTTTCTTAATATCGCCATCGGGATGATGTATGGAAGTACCACTTGGGCTTGGTTCATTGGCAATGCTCCATCCATTGTAAAAAGGATTGTAAGTTACAGGAATGTTTTCGTTGAGCTTCAGCAGCTTAAAATCTGATGCTTTACCTGCTGCACCGCCGTTACCTGCTAACTTTTTAGCTCCTACTATTGTATAACTTTTAAATGTGGAATCGCTCTCCGGGTCATCGCAATCATCGCCTTCGTAACGGAAATAGAAAACCCATTGGTCATAGTTTTCTTCCGAGGCATGTGGCCCACAATGATCGGCGGTAAGCAGGAAAGGTGTACAATCGTTTCGTGCATTGTTCACAATTGACCCTGAACACCAAAATGATGAGAAGCCAGATTTGACGATAATCCTAACCACGCCGTTCTTCTGGTATTGCCACTCCTCTCCTTCAGGGCAGTTTACATTTACTTCGCAGGTGTCGGAAGTTCCAAACCCACGCATATTAAAAAAAACGGTCGGCAGTGCGATAAACGTAACCTACCTCATTGATCACTATTTGAGGCTTAACTGATAGTGCAAATGGCTCTGAATACTCGAGAATAACCTCCTCACCTTTGATCATTTCCGTTGCAAAGGATTTGTCGGCAGAGTTTGTATTAGAAGAAAAGGCGCCAATAATCTGCTTTTTGTCGGCGCTGTATAAGAAAAGATTTCCACCGGCTGGAATTTTAAAGCGGCTGTAATATAATATTAGAGCCTGAGCGCCAGGAGATTTAATACTTAATCTGCAAATCCTTCTACCATCAGGCAATGATTCCCACAGCCCCTCCTTGGCAAAATCTATTTTAACAGGTATTGATTCAGCAAAACGGTAAGCAATAGCATTCTTCTGATAAAATCCATCCTCACTTTTTAAATGCTCTATATCAGGCGGAGGTACAGTTACAACAGGATGATGAGATAATGAACCAGAATATTCTATACTGGGTGGAGTACCCTGTTCACTAATTTGTGCAACTGCCGAAAAGTGTATAAAAACCGCAAAATGCTATAAAACAACAGTAAATAACTCTTTTTCAAATAATAAAATTAATAGGTTATTCCTGACAAAATATAGTTTTTCGGTAATCTCTTTAAAGTCGTCTATCTATCCTTGAGATACTGAAATAAAAAAACAATATTGTTGTTTTATCTTAAACCTTTATTGTTCGGATAGCAATCATGTAACAGTAATGGATTGGCTAAACATTCATTTGGAACGGAAAAATATATTTTTGTCTAAATCAGATTAAAATAAAGGGCTATGATCGAGTATTTTTCAGGAAAGCTTGTTGAAAAAAAATCCTGCTTACGTCATTCTTGAGCAGAATGGTACGGGTTATCTAATTAATATTTCACTCAATACTTTTTCGTCAATTAAAGACTTGGATGAGGCGAAACTATACGTTCATCTGACATTTAAGATCGAAGCCACAACACCCACCGGTATTGTTGTTTATGGATTCTTTGATCAAGCTGAACGATCGTTGTTCCGTATGTTAATTTCAGTATCGGGAGTAGGTAGCAGCACTGCCATGCGGATGCTATCTTCGCTGTCGTATCAAAAATTACAGAAACCATCAGGGCAGGCGAACTTGCAACATTGAAAGGGATAAAAGGGATTGGCAACAAGACTGCACAACGGATCATTGTAGAGCTTCAAGATAAGATAGGAAAAGAGGCTCTCGCGCCTGAATTTTTAGGCTGGACGCACAATACACAAAAAGAAGAGGCGTTAATTGGGCTAACTACGCTGGGTTTTGGAAAACATGCATCAGAAAAAGCATTAAATTCTATTCTGAAAAAGAATCCGAATCTAAGCGTTGAAGAACTAATTAAGGAGGCTTTAAAAATCCTGTAAATAGTAAGAAATTGAGAAGGTTATCTTTTATTTAGCTAAAAACCAATTAATTAAATGACTTTCGCTGCGTTACCTTTAATCAAAGCTTACTGATTTTTTTTGATTGCTTATCAACTAGCAACTGATAATACTTTTGATACGTAGATTAACATATATACTACTTTTCGCATTGCTGGCTCTCTTTTCGTTGGCCGCAATCAATCGGTCAACTGTTAAAGAGACCAATAAGCATGTTTTAAACCCTGATCCTTTTCGGTTTTTACGCCCTGATACGATAGAATTAATCTATCCTTTTGCAAATCCAACGTCAGTAACTGAATCAAAACCTGAATCTCCTCTTTTCCTTAAAGAGCCTTCCAACGTTCAACAGCAAGTTGAGTACGACCCTGAAACAAATGAGTACACGATCAAGGAAAAATAGGTAAGCTCAATTACCGTACTCCCTATTCTATGACAGCTACGGATTACATGAAGTGGGATCAAGAGAGGGCTTTACAACAATATTGGCGAGAACGTGCAATTTCTGCCGGTCAAGGAGCTCCGGCACCGGCCTGATACCACAGATTTATATCGGCGGCGAAATTTTGTAGAAGATCTTTGGATCAGGAACGATAGATATCCGCCCACAAGGCTCGGCTGAACTTACCTTCGGCGTATTGGCCAACAAACGCGAAGACCCTACATTGAGTGTAAGGCAACAGAACATAGTAAATTTTGATTTCCAGCAACGTATTCAGATGAGCGTATTGGCCAAGATTGGTGATAAGATAGAGTTTCAAACAAACTATAATACTGAGGCTTCATTTGAATTTGAGAATAAATTAAACCTAAAATATGAAGGAAAAGAGGATGAGATTATCCAACTCATTGAAGCCGGAAATGTTACGCTTCCTCTTAACAGCACGCTAATCACTGGAAGCCAGGCCCTTTTTGGTATTAAAACCAAACTGAAGTTTGGACGTGCAACTGTAACCACCGTGTATTCGGAACAAAAGAGTGAGACTCAAAGTATAACAGTTCAAGGTGGCGCGCAGACCAATGCTTTTTACTCAATTCGGATCAATACGAAGAAAATAAACATTACCTACTTGCTCAATATTTTAGAGAGACGTATGATACTGCTCTCTCCGAACTACCTGTGATACGATCAAACGTTAACATTACAAAGATAGAGGTGTGGGTAACAAACATTGGCGCTGCCGTTACCGACAATCGTAACATCATAGCATTACAGGATCTGGGAGAAAAAAAACCCATACAGCCCGAATGTTACCGGAAAGCCAAGCGTATTTCCTGATAACTATCGTTCCAATAACCTGATGGAGATGCTTTTATCTTTTGAGCCGGATATCAGGGATATTAACAAGGTATCGCAGATAATCACAGACGTGCCATTTTATTTTGAAGCCGGGGGGGTTGATGCAGTGAAGGTGGAAAGCGCCAGAAAGCTCAGCCCAAACGAATACACTTTTAACGGCAAACTTGGCTTTATCTCGCTAAATACCACCCTAAATCCTGATCAGGTTCTTGCTGTGGCCTTTCAGTACAATGTTATTGGCGACACGACACTTTATCAGGTAGGCGAATTTTCTGACGGCGGTATAAACTCACCGAAAAACCTTATCGTCAAGTTGTTGAAAAGCAACTCCCTTAGCACAAGGGTTCCTATTTGGAATCTGATGATGAAAACGTTTACCCCATCGGAGCTTATCAAATTCAAAGCAAGGATTTCATTTTAAATATCCTCTATTCAGGAAATCAAAATGCTGTACCGACAAGCTATCTGACCGACGCCGGCAATGCAAGTGGTATCCCGCTTATCAGGGTGCTCAACTTCGACAACCTTGACCCTCAGTTAAATCCACCCTATGATGGTATCTTCGACTTTATTGATAATGCAGCCACACAAGGCGGCACCATTCAATCTACAAACGGTAAAGTCTATTTTACTGTATTAGAGCCATTTGGAAGCTATTTACGCGCTAAAATAGGAGATGATGATATTGCCGATCGTTTTGTTTATGATTCGCTATACACATTGACAAAAACGGGAGCTCAGCAGTATCCTGAGAAAAACAAATTCATGTTGGAAGGATTTTATAAATCCTCATCAGGATCGGAAATCTCGTTGAACGCTATCAACGTGCCGCAAGGTTCGGTAAAAGTAACAGCGGGAGGAGCCCCCCCTTTGATGGAAAATGTAGATTATACGGTGGACTACACATTAGGACGTGTGAGGATCATCAATGAAGGTGTGCTCAATTCGGGAACTCCAATAAATATTTCGCTCGAAAGCCAGTCATTTTTTTAGTGTACAGACTAAAAGGATGATGGGAACACATATTGATTATCGGATAAACGAAAATTTTAATATCGGAGGCACCCTTCTCAACCTTACCGAAAGACCGTTAACCCAAAGGTAAGCTACGGCAACGACCCTATTTCAAATACAATCTGGGGTATGGATGTCGCCTATCAGACACAATCGAGGCTGATAACAAAAATTGTGGATAAACTGCCTTTTATTGCAGCCAAAGATGAATCCAGAATAAACATAGATGGTGAATTTGCACATTTTGTCCCTGGTCATGCTAAAGTTATCGGATCCACAGGAACCTCCTACATTGACGATTTTGAGGCTGCTAAATCTACCATTGATCTGAAAAATATGGCCTATTGGCAACTCTCCAGTACACCTCAAAACAGACAACAGCCGATATGTTTCCAGAAGCGGCGCCCTCCACTGGACTGGCATACGGTTTTAATCGTGCAAAACTTGCCTTTTATGTTATAGACCCACTTTTACGATGAGACCGGTAGCCTTAGACCTTCAAATATCAACCTTAACGAACTTTCGGATCATCAGGTTAGGCAGGTGCTCGAGACTGAGGTTTTCCCAAATAAAGATGTCCCAAACGGCGTACCTACTAACATTCCAATTCTTAATCTGGCCTATTATCCTTCGGAGCGAGGACCTTATAACTATGACGTTGAAGGGAGCAGGAATATCTGCAGGTGTCAATGCCGACGGGTTACTAAATTTACCAGAAACACGTTGGGGAGGCATCATGCGTAAGATCGAGTCAACAAACTTCGATGCCACAAACGTAGAATACATTGAGTTCTGGTTGATGGATCCCTTTGTAAAAGGCGCCGATAACTCCGGCGAGCTTTATTTTAATCTTGGTGATATTTCCGAAGATATCTTACGCGATGGAAGAAAAAGTTTTGAGCATGGACTTCCGCCAACAGAAGAGGTAGAGAATGTAGATACAACGATATGGGGGGGAAGGGTGCCTTCATTTCAGGCTTTAGTGGATAACTTCAGCAATGTACCTGGATCAAGGGCTTTCCAGGATGTGGGATTGGATGGACTACGTACTGAAGATGAACGGTCATTTTTTTCAAACGCAATTTATCGAACCTCTTGCAGCTTTGTATGGTTCCGAATCGGAAGCTTACAAACAGGCTATATTAGACCCTTCTTCTGATAATTATCACTATTTCAGAGGTTCTGATTATGATAAAGACGAGAAATACTCCAGTATCCTGGAACGTTATAAAAACTTTAACGGCCCTGATGGGAACTCGCCCACAGAGGACATTAACCCCGAATCATATCCTACCGCTGCTACTACTCGGCCTGATGCTGAAGATATAAACCGCGACAACACACTTAGCATGATGAACGCTATTTTCAGTACAAGGTACTTATTGACCCCCCCAACAAGATGAATGTTGGTGAAAATTATATTACTGACATATACAATGCGCAAGGTATCCGACTTCCAAATGGTCAGATCGGCGAGGTAAAATGGTATCAGTTCAAAATTCCGGTAAGAGACCCTGAGAAGATCATCGGAGGGATTCAGGATTTTCAGTCAATACGCTTTTTGAGGATGTTTTTGAAAGGGTTCGAAAACCCGATCGTCCTACGTTTTGCTACCCTTGATCTTGTTAGAGGAGAGTGGAGAAGATACCGATATGATCTGTTAGCTCCTGGCGAGTACATACCAAATGATATTCAGAGCGAGACCTCATTCGATATTCTTTCCGTTAACATTGAAGAAAACGGCAAAAGGCAGCCTATCCCTTACGCCATCCCGCCGGGAATTGAACGTGAAGTGAACTTAGGCACCACAAACCTGCAACAACTCAATGAGCAATCAATGGTGTTGAGGGTATGTAACCTCATTGACGGCGATGCGAGAGGGGCTTATAAAACTACCGACTTCGATTTCAGAGATTATGGCTTTATCGAAATGTTTGTACATGCCGAAAACTTATAGACAATCAGGAGCTTAACCATGGCGACCTCACCGTCTTTATGCGTTTTGGCGCCGACCTCACCGAAAATTATTATGAATATGAGATACCATTACATTTCACACCTTGGCATACATCATATAATGAGCCTGATCTGATATGGCCTGAAGAGAATAAGTTTAAAATTGACTTGAAACGTCTTGTTCAGTTTAAAATCGAACGTAATGAGCAGATGCGAAATGCCGGAGCCACCGGTATCAGCCTGACAATGCCTTTTATGCTTTCGATGGTAATAACAGGGTAACAATACTCGGCAGCCCAAATCTGAGTAGTGTAAAGCCATAATGATTGGGGGTTAGAAATCCTAAACAAACCTCATTTTCGATAAATGATGACGGAGAGCCTAAATGTGCGGAAATTTGGGTTAACGAATTGCGCCTTACCGACTTCAATAACCAAGGAGGATTTGCTGCAACAGCAAGACTAAGAAGCGACCTCTCCGACTTTGGAAATATCACCCTTACAGGATTATTCAGCACACCCGGGGTTTGGAACAATTGAAAAGAAAACCAGCGAGAGATCAAAAGAGTTTATAAAGAATTGGGACTTCTCCTCCAACCTCGAATTAGGTAAGTTTTTCCCTGAAAATGCCGGTATTAAGATACCAATGCACTTCGACTATTCGGAATCGAGGACAGACCCTAAATATAACCTGCTCGATCCGGATGTTTTACTCAGAGAGGATGTCAAAACATTCGATACGAAACAAGATAGAGATTCAATAATCAGAATCAATCAGGATTATGTTCAGCGCAAGAACATAAACTTTATTAATATGAGGAAAACAAAAATGGGCGCCTCACAGAAAACCAATTTTTATGATATCGAAAACTGGGGGGGATTCACCTATTCATATTCCGAAATATATGCCCGTAATGTTGATTATCAATACGATATACAGAAGAAATATCTGGGAGGAATCGGTTACAACTTCAATACCGTCCCAAAAAACTATCGTCCTTTTTCCTCTGTTAAATTTTTCAGCCCTAAACCGTTAACTTTCATAAAAGACTTTAATTTTTACCTACTCCCTAAGCTCTTCTCCTTCCGTACCGATATGATACGCGAATACAACAAACGTCTTTTGCGTAATAAGAGTCAATATGCGGTGTTGATAGAGCCTACTTATTTAAAAAAATGGGACTGGACACGTAATTACAGCTTGAACTGGGATTTAACAAGTTCGCTCAGAATAGACTATAAAGCCGATGTGGGCTCATATATTGACGAGCTGCCCGGAAGCATTGAAAAGGATGATCCTGATTACAAAATAAAAAAAAGGAGAGGATTAAAACGGAGATTAAAAACTGGGGGGGTAGCAAGACATTATATAATCAGATGACAGGGATCAACTATACCCTTCCCATCAGCAAGCTGCCATTACTTGATTGGGTAACTGCCAACGCGCGCTATCAGGTGAATTATCGCTGGCAGGCTTCGCCTAAGTCGCTACAAGCACGTTTCGGTAATCAGATTGAAAACTCTAGCAACATTCAATTAAATGGAAGCTTATCCTTTGATAGAATTTATGATAAGATACCCGGACTAAAAAAAGATAAATCAGCCACGAAGCCCGCAGCGGCAGGTGGGATGACACGCCCGGGAATGCAACAACAGCAACAAAAAAAATCGGAACAGGATACCGTTAAAAAAAAGAGAGACCTGATTATTTCAGAATAGCGGGAAACACTTTTCTTAGACTATTAACCGGCTTTAAACGTGCTTCGCTGGCTTATTCACAAGGTAATGGCATTTTATTACCCGGCTTTGTACCCGAAGCGGGTTATGTAGGCAACGACTGGGGGCAAAATGCACCAGGAATGGGATTTATTTTTGGCAGCCAAAAAGATATACGCCCCAAAGCGGTAGCAAACAACTGGCTTACGATGGATACTTTGTTAAATTCAGCATATATCACGAAATTTAATGAACAGATAAACTTTAGAGGTAATTTTGAACCATTTGCTGATTTTAAAATTGAGCTCAATGCCGATCGAAACTACTCGCTCAACCATCAGGAATATTTCAAAGCAGATGCCAATGGAACATTTGCTTCCTATTCGCCACAGGAACAGGGTAATTTCAGTGTATCGGTTCTTACATGGGGGGGTACGGCATGGGCAAAGGATAACGACAAAGATCAAAATGAAAATTTTGAGAGATTAAAAGAAAACCGCAAAGAGATAGCTTTTAGGCTGGCTAACGCAAATCCCAACTGGTCAAAAACAAAAGTTGATTCTACCGGATTCCCCGAAGGATATAGCTCATCGCAACAAGAGGTGCTTCTATATAGCTTTTTGGCAGCTTATACAGGCAAAGAGGCCGCTAATATCAAACTAAACACAATGCCTGCCATACCAATGCTGAATTGGCGTTTAACGTATAATGGACTTGCAAGGCTCGAACCATTCAAAAAAAATTCCTCCGAACGTTAACCATAACACATGGTTATCGGAGCAATTACAGCGTTGGCTCATTTCAAACAAACCTCCTCTACCGTGAGTTTAATGGGGGGGCGCTTCAGCGTTCGATGACAATCATAATTTTATTCATGAACATTTAATAGCGCAGGTGAGCATAACAGAGCAGTTTATGCCACTCATATCATTCGATATGAACTGGATTAACAGTTTGATGTCCAAGTTTGAAATTAAAAAGACAAGAAGCCTATCGTTAGGATTTGTCAACAACCAACTTACCGAGATTAACTCAAACGAGTATGTAATAGGGTTGGGATATCGTTTTAAAGAGGTGCAGTTTAGCATAAGAAGCACTACCGGCGGCAGCCAGGGAAGCAGAAAAACTGTGAAAAGCGATTTGAATGTTAGAGCCGATTTCTCCTTAAAAACCGATAAGACAGTGCTTCGAAGGATAGATGAAGATCTTAATCAAGTGTCGGCAGGTCAAAAGGTTACCTCACTCAACCTTTCAGCCGATTATACCGTAAATCAACGACTTAACCTCCGAATCTTCTTCGATAAAGTTACCAACAATCCATTTGTATCTTCACAATATCGCACTTCAACTACTAAAGCAGGTATAACGCTAAGATTTACCCTCGCTCAGTAAATTTGTTGAATGAGCTATTGTTACTTCTCTCGGCTCCATGGCCATGCCATGATACCCCCCCTTCGAGGACTTTTACATTTTTGTAGCCGTTGGCTTTTATCACCAATGATGCTTCGTAGCCCCCCTAAGCGATATTTTACACCAAACAACGATTTCGGTGTTCTTATCTTCCGGCAGCTCATTAATACGACTACGTAGCTGTCCGAGCGGAATAAGTTTTTCGCCAATGCCAAGCGCATTTGTTCGAACTCGTTCGGATTACGTACATCTATCAGATGGATTGGCTCTTTGTTGTTCAATTTATTTTTCAGTTCTTCAGAAGATATGCCTTTGAACAATCCTCTCAGTTTGTTTTGCATAATATGAGCCGTGGCGATGCTATGATCAATGGCGAGGGAAAATGGCGGAGCGTAAGGCAGGTCGGCATTTACCATATCTTCAACAGTGAATTTACCCTTAATTGCTATTGCCCAGATAGCCAACTGCTTGCTTACATCGCCAGGGCCAATTACTTGTGCTCCTAGTATTAATCCGCTTGATTTATCAACTACCAATTTGGTTATCAGTAATTGTCCTTTCATGAATCCGGGTTTATCAAGGCTGGTGTTTACAACTGTTTCGATGTTATTAAATCCTAATTTAATGGCATTTTGTTCAGATAAGCCAGTTGATCCGACACCATAGTCGAACACCTTACAAACACCTGTTTGTATGGTTCCGGGATATTTGGCCACATTTCCCAAGATCACGTTCTCGCCCGCAACCCGTCCTTGTAGGTTGGCCAAATCGCCAAAGGAGCATGAACGGGCTTTTGTGTTATCAAGTTTGGTATCTCTACGCAATCGCCGACAGCGTAAATATCCGGATCGGAGGTCTGCATATAACCATTTACAACAATTCCGCCGGTTGGGCTTATTTCCAAGCCGGCATCTTTAGCAAGTTTGCTATTTGGAATTACTCCTATTGCAACTACAGCTAAATCGCACGGAATCTCAGTGCCATCATTTAGTTTACAGCTTTTAGCTTCCCGTTTTCTCCCAAAAATGAAGCGACGCCATTTCTTAAAATGACATTTGCCTTGGTCTGTATGTATTTCTCAATCAGGCGGGCTAAATGTTTGTCAAGGAAAGTTAAAAGCTGTGGCAAAAGCTCAATTAATGTTATTTCAATCCCCCCGCCAGATTCAACGCTTCCATTGTTTCTATCCCAATCAGTCCTCCACCAATAACAACGGCCTTTTTATCTTACCCTCCTCGCCTACTTTTCGCAAATAATCGGCATCGGATAATGATTGCAAAGTGGTTATTCCGTCAAGATCGGCGCCAGGGATTTGAGGTTTGCGTGGAACAGCCCCCCCGGTAGCTATAATAAGCTTATCGTACTCTAACGTGCCCTTTTCTCCTGTAAGAAGATTTTCGTATTCAACTTTTTTTGCTTTACGATTTATTGATGTAACCTCCGTATTAACATGAGTAACGATTTTCTTGGCATTCCAGAAAAATTTCGAATCTCGGATAACCCCGGCAGGTGAACAAAGTAATTGATCGCGATCATCAAAAAAGCCTCCTACATAATAGGGATAACCACAAGATGCCATTGACATATCGGATGCCTTTTGAATCATAATGATCTCGGCATTTTCATCGAGCCGGCGAGCCCTAGAAGCTGCTTTAGGACCAGCAGCAGAGCCTCCAATAACTATTATACGTTTATTTTTCATGATGTTTTTTTTATTAAATCAGTTATAAAATAATATGATAAATAGGCGGCAAAATTAATATTTCATTTGCACCTTGGCTAAATTAAGATTAAAGGCTATTGAAGATCAAACTCTACACTTTCTGAAAGAAGATTGAGATATCAGAATTATTTTTTTTGCTCAATTATTTTTAAATAAATTTGACGTTCAACATATTAAATCAGAAAGGTATTTGCAAAAGCTTCCGATACAATCAATTAAAAACGTTTGCTAAAATACAATCCATTTATGTTTTATTGTATTCATTACTAAATGAGCAGTATTGCGCGAATTGGTTTTGAAAAGAATATTGGCGCGATGTTTATCAACAGTTCTTTTACTTAAAAATAGTTTTTCACTGATCTCTTTATTTGAAAGGCCAAGGCAAATCAATTGAAGAATTTCGGTTTCCCTTTCTGACAGATTAATTCCTGTGTCTTCTTCCAAGCTTTTTTTTATTCAAATTTTTGACGATACTTAGGAGCAATTCGTTCGAAAAGTAATGATCGCCGGCCATAACCGATTCAATAGCTTCTCGCACTTCAGCTATTTCCGAGTTTTCAACAAAAACCCCTTCACACCGGCATCAATCATTTTGTAATAATAGCTTCGTCGCCAAACATTGACAGGGCTATAATTCTGATATCGGGATATAGCTCGGTGGCACGGCGTGTGGCTTCAATACCATCAATTATTGGCATGCTTATATCCATCAACGTTACATCGGGAAGGTGAGTTGCAAGTGTTTGCAGGTATTCATTGCCATCGTTGGCTTCGGTAATCTCAATATTCGGATAACTATTGACGAGTAAAAGACGAAGCCCGTTGCGAAATAACTTATGATCATCAACTATTGAGAGTGTAAATTTCCTACTTTTCATTTTAAACTTGGCATTTTTAACTAAAAGAGTTCATTTAAACATTATGTTTTAGAGTAAATTATTGTTTCTTAATCCATTGGCATCCGAACACAGAAAAATAAACGAATAACTGTTTGGCTAATTTAATCTATTTTCTTACGAGCTTTATAACGGCGCTAAATTGGTATTTTATTTTCATCTTGAATTTCAACTCTACTGTAACAATGATACCTTCATCGGGCCAACTTTCAATTTCGAACTTACCGCCAAGTGAGCTGATTCTTGAGCGGATATTACCAATTCCCATTCCTTTATTATCGGCCATCAGCAGCTTTCCTGATCAAAGCCAATCCCATCGTCTTGATATAGTAATTTCAGTTGATCATTTTCTTCATCTAAACTTATCAAACTTTGTTAGCATCTGCATGTTTCACCGTGTTGTGTATCAGTTCGCATACCGTTCTGAACAACACTATTTCCATGTTACCACCATATCTCTGATCAATGATATTTGTTCTGAATTCAAAACGCAGCTTACTGGTTTGCTCCAAATTGTCAATAAACGATTGTATTGCAGTGGGAAGTCCGAAGTTTTCAAGCATGTGAGGACTCAGATTGTTAGAAATCTCTTTAAGAGTATATATTGACTCATCTATTGTGGAGATCATCCTTTTAAGTATTTCGTGTCCGCCGATCTGGCTTTCATTTAATGCCGATGTTAGCAGTTTTGCTGACGAGAGCAAGGGGCCAAGTCCATCGTGCAGCTCTTTGGCCAACCGGTGCCGTTCGCTTTCCTCGGTGCGGATAATAGTGTTAAGCAGACGTTTGTCGGCAGCCGAACGCACCTCCTCAAGCTTAAAAAGATAATTAAGCACCTTTTTTTACATAAAACATCCCCCCCACCAACATTAGTAACGATATTATTACCCCCCAAGCCAACTATTGAGCATCAGTATGTTATCGGAGATAGCCTTATCCATGTACGAAAAGTATTCAATCACACGCCTTACAGCCATTACAAAAAGAGCTATCGAAAGCAAAATCCAGCTCGAATTATACTTTGTGGCTCTAATCAGGCTAATAACAATAATTGCAGCGCCAAAATGGAGAGCAATGGAAAAAAATAAGAGCATATTGTGTAAGCATAGCAGTAATTTTTGATGTAAAGATACAAAAATGCCAGACACATAAGTTTGACAAGTTCATTAATATTGTTTGAAAGCAATATTTTAAAAAAAATGCCCTGAAACATTTATACTATTGGATAGACGATTTCTGATATTATCTTTCAAGATGGAGATTATTAACAAGTCAACATAATAAGTTTATTTTGCGGCATGAATGATTTTAGAAAAAAAATGCAATCGTAACAGGCGCTACCGGCGCTATCGGTACAGCTATTGCCAGACAGTTAGCTGTCAAGGGTTTTGATGTAACAATAATTGCCAGAAACGAGCAAAAGGCATTAAAAACCGTGAATGAGATTCAAACAAGCAGTAAAAACCCCAATGTAGGCTTTTTACTTGCCGATCTATCAGTAAAGTCCTCTATACAACAGTTGGCTAGTAACTGGGAGCGACCGCTTCATGTGCTTATCAACAATGCTGCCGTTACACCCCCCCGCACACGCGAAGAAACCAATGAGGGCATCGAGTTACAATGGGCTACAAATGTTTTGGGCTATTTCTGGATGATCAACTGTTTTACGCCATTTCTTAAAATGGCAGCGCCGGCAAGGGTAGTAAACGTAGCCAGTTATTGGGCCGGCGACCTTGACATTTCCGATTTGGAGTGTAAAGACGGCGATATGACAACGATATAATCTATCGTCAAAGCAAACAGGTAAACAGGATGCTCACTATTGTTTTGCTGAAAAACTAAAGCCTTTTGGTATTACTGTAAATGCTGTTCATCCCGGTGATGTAAACTCGACCTTGAGCAACAACCTTGGATATGGAGGCTTCCAAACGCCGGATCAGGGCGCCGACACCCCCCCGTATGGGCTGCCACACAACCAGAACTGACAGACATAACAGGGAAGTATTTGAACGAAGAGAAGAGACTACTTGTCAGTTTGCATCCAACAAACCTTTGGCATACAAGCTTTTGAGATTTGCGAAAGATATTAAAACGGTTAGTTATCAAATCTTTTTAACTCAAAAGTATTTCCGTCAAAACACCATAAGAGAAGTTTGTGAGCCAATCGCCCAGGTGGATGTAGTAGCTGTTATCACCGATCTTTTCCATATTTACCACATGCCAATGTCCGAAAACGAAATAATCAATCTGCCGGCCTTGTGAGAGTATATCCCTGCAATACACAGCAATCCTTGCATTTTGAAAATCATATTCCTCCCCCCCCTTTCGGCCTCTTTTATCAGATTCGCATATCGGCTTTTTGCCGACCAATAGAGGCCTAACCACACTCCTATATCAGGGTGTAGCCACCTGAACAAAAATTGATTTATCTTTAATTCAAAAACATTTTTTTAAAAATTTGTATCCCCCCCTATCGCCGGGGCCTAATCCATCGCCATGTGCCAAAAAAAACGCTTCCCGCCAATCACCCTCTCTATTGGCTGGCGATACATTGTCATACCTATTTCCTTTCCAGATAATCGAATGCCCACATATCATGATTGCCTTTAAAAAAAATGGATTGGAATACCGGAGTCGGTTATTTCGGCAAGCTTACCCAGAAGCCTGACATACCCTTTTGGTACAACAGTTTTGTATTCGAACCAAAAATCAAAAAGATCGCCCATTAAAAAAATCTCGACAGCATCATTTTTTTTATCAAATCAAGCCAACGGATAAACTTCTCTTCCCGTTGTGCGCTACTTTTCCTGTCGGGGGGGATTCCAAAATGTAAATCAGAAGCAAAATATATCATTTTATAGGAAGTTAACAACCCTGTTTTCAAAACTTTCGGTAAAAATAAGCATATACAGAAATACTGAACTTTACCACCCTCTTTTTCGGAAATCTTCGGTTTATTATCAATGTTTAAAGTACTCAGCAATAGCTTTTTTTTATTTCTCCGAATTTTTTTACCCTTAGCCACAATCGCGCCCTCTTCGTTACAAAATAGTAATATGGCAAATCTTGGGGGATGTTGAAAAGAGTTACAACCGGCGAACTGATTCCTTTGAGATCAGAAACGTTGATCCATGTTAATCCATCCAACCTGACAGCATCTTTCCAGTAACGCGCCTGATGATCGAGGGAGACGGCATAGATCTCAAACCCGAATCCCTATAATCATTGTAAATATCTTTAAGCTGGTGATTTGCTGCCCGGCAGAGCGGCGACCACGATACCCAAAAATATACTAATACTGCCCTGCCTTTCAAATCAGAGAGCCTAAACGAAACCCCCCCATCAGCATCATTTAAAATAATATCCGGAACAGGCCGGCCAGCGCTTAAGCTTTCTTCAATAGCCCGCTGATCTGTAAGGCGTTCTTTTATTTCCGATACTCTATTGTGATGCTCCAAAACATGACTGTTGTCAGGATATTTCTTCATCAAAACACTATCAATAAAACAATAAATATCAAAATCCTGCTCGCGGTCGAAAATAGGCTGATTTGCAAAGCGATGGTTTATCAGCAAAAGGGATGCAAACGAGCCTGAATTATTAAGGATAAGATTTTTTTGATAAAAGAGTACTGATCTTCAACCAGTTCCTCAAAACGCTATCAACATTCAGTTTGACGGCATAAAAGTTCTCGAGATGTGTACTGTTAAAAAAACCTTACGTAATGAATCGAAAACAGTTTCTCTCTCAGCAGTTTTTACAAAATAATTCTGAAGCAGTTGGGAATCGTCATTTCCCGAAATCTGATATTGCATTGAACCAGGAGCAGCATCCGAGGTTATTTCAAGTTTGTCGTCAGGATTGATAATAAGTGTAATAAACGATCCATCAGTAAAGTGCAACATATAAAAACCCGTTTCTTCGGCCTGAAAATCAAAACTAAACTGCCATCCGTTGAAGCGATTACAGAATCTACTTTGATCATATTGTTAATAGTCAACTGTTGAAGGACGATCTTTTGTCCCGCCATTGCGCCAAATCTCCCTTTGATAGTTGACTGCCGCCGATCGTCATTTGAGGTACAGCCAATCAACGCAAACCCTATGATCAGCATTAGAGAACAGACTGCTAAAATCTTTTTTTCATAAAAAAACTGAAATTAATGCTTTATTGCAAACGAACGAAATTATTAGGATAATTGATACCTTTTAAAAAAAATCTAAGAAGGCAATTTTTGAGTTCGTTTCACAAAAAAAATTAGAATAAAAAGGTAGTTCTATACTTTAAAAATATCAGCTTTTTAATATTCATTATTTTAGCCATTTAAATAATTAACCATTAAAGCTGAATAAAAGAATCTAACATATGGATTATCAGCACAATACAAAAGAATTGTATTAACTATAAAACTTCACCTCATGAAACATTTTCTTCTCACTTTGCTCATTTCGTTGTTCTGTATTTCAATTTTCGGCCAGGGTTGGCGAAAAGATGAAATGGAGATAAAAGTAAACATTGATACTGAAGAACAGGCTAGTATGCTTTACCGGTTGAAACTTAACGGAGATATTTATCCGGGCTATGCGAGGCTATTTGTAACGCCGGTTGAGGTCGAAAGGATTAAAAGTCTGAATTTCGACTATGAAGTTCTCATCCCCCCGACCTTAACAAACATTATGAGAACTTTTGGGAAACACGTGATGCCTATCACTCCTACGATGAAATCATCGAGCTTGCCGACAGCTTGGTAGAACACTTTCCGGATATATGTAAAAAAAATCATTTACGGCACCTCATTGGGCGGTCGTCAATTGGCTTGCCTTAAATCAGCAGTAATGTAAATGTGAATGAGATAAAGCCACAAGTCGGTTTTGATGGAGGTATTCATGGCGACGAGATAGGCTGCTCAGAAAATGTCATTCGTTTTGCTCGTGATCTTTGCTTGAATTATGGAAACGATCCTACAATAACAAACCTTATTAATACCCGTGAGATTTGGCTTTACCTGATGGTGAATCCCGATGGGCGCGTCAATATGGTACGATATAACAATAATGGCGTTGACCTTAATCGCGACTGGGGCTATATGTGGGAAAATGAGGGCGGTAGTACAGGAGCCTTTTCACAAATTGAATCGAAAGTTCTGAGAGATTTTGTTTTTGAAAATAACTTTGTCGTACACACCTCCTATCACAGTGGCACCGAATACATCTCGTGCCCATGGAGCTACAGAGCATCTCAACCCCCTGACTATAACCACATTTTACAGCTTGCCGGTGTTTATGCCAATGTTTCGGGGGGGTACAGCAATATGCCTTACGGTCAGGGCTATTCGGGAATGTACCCGATCAATGGCAGTACCAAAGACTCAAACTATGGACTTAAAGGGTCTGTTAGCTGGTCATTGGAGATCTCGATGAGCAAGCAGCCGCCCGCATCACAAATAATGATGTATTACAACTACAACCGCCCGGGAATGATTGCCATGATTGAGTATGCCGGGTACGGTATAAGAGGGATAGTAACCGATGCAGTAACAGGCGAACCAGTAACAGCTTCAGTGTTTGTAAATAACTTTCTTCCCTGCTTTACTGATCCGGAAATGGTGATTTTCATAAATATCTGACTCCAGGCACATATAGCGTTAAGGTGAAAGCTAATGGTTATGCAACAACTACTGTAAATAATGTTGTAGTAACGGCAAATAATGCCACAGAGGTCAATATTACGCTTCAACCCGAAGACCATAAAAGTATTTACAGAGTGATAAGCTGCCATATCCCTAATAATAATCCTGCCGACCCTGGCGCTGCTTGGAATGTTATTGGTCCGCCAGACAATCAATACTATTCGTTAGGAAAAACGGATGGATCGTAGTGGATATGCAAGAGATGATTTATGATGGGGCAGGTCCGGATATTATTGTTTTGAGGGGGATAACACACCCGAGGGTTATACTCTTTATGCCGGCTCCACAATGGATGGCCCGTGGCATTCAATGGGTACAGGGAGCGGTACAACGGAGTTCGATTTTGCAAATTGCACCTTGTCGGAAGCTCGTTATTTCAGAGTGTTGGATGATGGCGATGGATCAGCTAATGTTAACGGAGCCGGTTTTGACCTTGATGCAATACAAGTTTTAAGCTCTATTACAGGGCCTTATATAATTATGAGTGATTATGTTGTTGATGATTCGGCAGGTAACAATAACGGTCAACTCGATCCGGGCGAAACGGCAACGTTCGTAATTACCCTGAAAAATGTAGGAACTGAAACTGCACTTGACATCATCGGTTCATTGACCAGTTCGGATGAATACATCACTGTTCTGACCACTTCACCACAAGTTTTCGGTAATATTGAAATCAACAATACGGCCACGGCTCAATATACCGTGAGTGCAAGCAGTTCAGCGCCAGCCGGCCACACTACAAACCTTAATTTGGAATATGCGGGCACCAATTTAAACTCACAGGTAAAGACAATACCTGTCCTATTCCCTGATTATTGTTATCCTACGGCAAGTTGCTCATTTGGCGATGGATTTACGGGATTCTCTTTAGAGCAGATCAACAATATGAATAGCGGCTGTTCGAATGATAACGGCATTAGTGGATATGGTGATTTTACCTCGATGACTACAGAACTTCAACCGGGAAATACTTATACGGTATCGTGGAAGAGCGGATACAGCAACCAGAAGGCAAGCTTATGGATAGACTTGGACAACGATATGAGTTTCAGTGATAATGAACGCCTGATCACTGACTTCAGCTTATCGCAATCCAACACCCTTTATACTACAAATTTCACCTTGCCGGAATCTGTTCTACCGGGCGAAAAGCGTTTGAGAATACGGGCTAATTGGCAAAGCTCCTCCTCCAATCCATGCTCAAACTTCACTTATGGCGAAACAGAGGACTATACCGTGATCATCCCCGGCAACACTCTAAATGCTGCTTTTATCCCAAGTGTTACGGAGATCTGCCATGGCGATCAGGTTCAGTTTACGGATCAATCAACCGGAAATATTACAGGTTGGCAATGGACTTTTGAGGGAGGGACACCCTCTACTTCCAATTTGCAAAACCCGTTAGTTACATATCAAACACCGGGAGACTTTGACGTTAGCCTTACCGTTACCGACGGTTCGAATAGCAACACTTACAGCCAGTTGAACTTAATACATGTTTTTGACGACTCTCCAGTTCCTTCAATGCCATCAGGTCCTTCGAACCTGTGTCAGGCTAATGAGCCAACTTCATACACCTCATCAGCTCCCAATGCCACATCCTGGTTATGGAAACTGGAACCTGCACAAGCCGGCACGATAAGCTTTCAAGGCGCAGCCGCCACAGTAAACTGGAATGAAAGCTTTCAGGCTCAGTTCTACTTTCTGCAGCAACTAGCAATTTGTGTGGAGAGAGTCAATATTCAAATCCCTTAGTTATAGAGATAATGCCATTTCCGGCTGATGCCTCAGCAATTGAAGGCGAAGATAAGGTTTGTCAGGGGGGTATAGATTCTTATGAAACAAACGAAATAGAAGCAGCTACGAGTTACGAATGGATCCTTACGCCTGCACAAGCCGGCAATCTGACTTCAACTGAGAATCAATGCCAAATAGAATGGAGCAAAACCTACGAAGGGACAGCATCGCTTAAAGTAAGAGGATCAAACGAATGTGGCTTTGGCAACTGGTCGCCATTATTTGATATCCTTGTCGAAAATTGCTCTGGAATTAACAAAGTTGTTTCCAATAAAATTATCATTTATCCTAATCCCGCAAATGGCTTATTTTATGTAAAACAGGTTTTCCTGACAACATTAAAGTAAGAATAACCATAACAAATATTTCTGGTATCAAGATTTATGAACATGAAGGGATGGATAATGACTTTACCATTGATCTTAAAAATGTATCCAATGGAATTTATTACATAAAATTTGAAACCGAAGAACATACCTTGGTTAAAAAGATTATGATTAATCAGTAAACCGTTAATCCGAATGACTATCTGATTTAAATGGACTCTTTTGTGTTTCAAAATAATATTTTAAAACTAAATCTTATTTATCTCACATTTTATCTTTTATCATGAAACAGTTTTATTCTATTAGTGTTGTTAACTAACTCGTTAACTCTCTTTCTCAGGAACGATTGATCATCCGTTTTACCAATCCCGATCCGGTTATTGTAAAGCATTTTGCTAGTAATAATTATGATATCGCAGCCTTCCATCCCGGCGTTTTCTTGATCTCGTAGTAACTGAAGATCACTATAAGGAGTTGTTATCGCAAGGTTTTGAAGCCGAAATATTTCAAACCGAATCGGAGATGCGTGCAAACCTCACATCAAAGGCGGACAACATTCCAGGATACAGGGGGGTTATGTGCAGGCGCTTGCCGACTTACAACTCTTGGAAGCTACCTATCCGGATATTTGTAAGCTATATGATATCGGCGATAGCGAGGAAAGGTATATTATAATGAAGGGAAGCAAAATTATGTAAACTATCAGCACGACATCTGGGCTTTAAAAGTATCGGATAATGTGGAGCTTGATGAAGATGAACCTGCTATATACTACATGGGCGCACATCATGCCCGCCGAGCCGCTTAGCACCGAAGTAGCATTTACGTTTTAGATCATATTATTGAAAACTATGGCGTAGATCCGGTAATTACTGAAAATGTAAATTCAAAAGAGATATGGTTTATACCAATTGTAAATCCCGACGGCCAGAAAATTGTTTTGGATCAAACAGACACCAATTGGCGTAAAAATATACGCGACAACGATAATAACAATCAGATTACCTTTTCTAATAACGGATGGAGTTATCCTGATGGCGTTGATATAAATCGTAACTATGGATGGCAGTTTGGCACCGAAGGTACCTCTTTCGATCCGACAGATGTTACCTATTGTGGGCCGTCAAAATTTCCGAACCTGAAACCTCTGCAATTCGCGATCTTATGGCATCACGACATTTTGTTGCAGGTATTTCTTATCATACTTACAGCGAGCTTGTATTATGGCCTTACGGCTATACCACCAACGCTATAGGCCCTGATAATGCTGCTATCTCAGCGCTTGGAACAGCCATGGGCAACTCAATCCCAAAGTTAGGCTCCGGAACATATACCCCCCCTCAACCGTCATGGGCGCTATATCCTTCCTCAGGTGTTACCGACGACTACGCCTACGGAGAACATGGGATATTCAGCTATACCATCGAGCTGGGCACACAGTTTATACCACCTGCAAGTCAGATATTACAAATTTGCCAAGCCAACATTCAGGCAGCAATGATACTTCTCAACAGAGTTAACACTTCAACTCTTACCGGACATATTACCAACTCAAACACCGGCGAGCCGGTAGTAGCAGAAATATATGTTGATGGAATTGATAATACCGGACTTTATAGAAAACCCTACAAAAGCAATGAAAATTTTGGAAGATATTATCGGTTTCTCCCAAATGGAAACTATAACGTTACCATTTCAGCTTTTGGATATATAACCCAGACCTTTCAAAACATAAATATTAATAATGTCGGACAGACGATTTTGGATGTTCAGCTTGTACCATGTCAATCTTTTACAGTAACCGGAACAGTTACCGATATTGATACCGGAGAACCGATTGCTAACGCCTCCATTGTAGTTATTGACACTCCGTTACCAACTTTTTATACGGATGAGAATGGTAATTATACTATTCCTTCAATTTTTGAAAACACTTACTCATTTAAGATATGGGCGCTGAATTATGCCACCCTAATACAAGAAATCACCATTAACGCCCAAAATCTTCAATTTGATTTTGAACTAACCGAAACGAATGCCGTCAGTTTTGAAACGGGTGTGTTTCCCGAAGGATGGACCTTTGGCGGTAATGCAAATTGGACTATTGTAAACACTGCAGCGTGGGATGGCGAGTATTCTGCCAGATCGGGCGCCATAGGTAACAACCAGAAATCAGAGATGAAGTTTACCGTTATAGCAGCTAATGCGGGAGTTATTTCTTTTTATGTAAAAGTATCATCAGAAGCCAACTACGATTTCCTTAGGTTTTATGTTAACGAGCAACAAAAGGGAGCATGGTCAGGCGAGTTAAACTGGACAGAGGTATCAATACCTGTGAATGCCGGTACAAACAATTTTAAATGGGTATATCAAAAAGATATATATGTCTCCTCCGGCTCCGATTGCGCATGGGTAGATTATATCATTTTCCCGCCCTCAGCCACAGTAAATGCAAATGCCGGTCCAGATACGGAAATCTGTGCTGATGAGACACACCAATGTCAGGGAACGGCATCTTTTTACAATTCGGTAACATGGTCAACATCAGGGGATGGTCAGTTTTCCAACGCCTCCAGCCTGACTCCCATTTACACGCCAGGCACAACAGACATTAGCAACGGTGGTGTTACACTTTCATTAACAGCCTATGGCGATGGAGGAACATCAAAAACCGATCAGATGATCTTAACAATAAAACCGCTACCCGGCACAGGAACACAAATCACTGGAATAGATGAAGTTTGCGCCGGAAATAGTGAAACATATTTTGCGAAATAATTGATGACGCTGATGAGTACGAGTGGAATATTCAACCTTCAAATGCCGGCCAAATAACAATTCAAAACGATAATGAAATAATGGTAGAATGGAATATTAACTATGAAGGCGAAGCAATTTTAACCGTTAGAGGAACGAATGAATGTGGTTATGGCGACTATTCTGATGATTTTATGGTTACAATTCTTGATTGCTCCTATATTGATGAAATAGATAATCAAAATGCAACAATTTATCCTAATCCGGCAAAAGATCAAATCATCATTTATCCTAATCCGAACATGGAAGGAGTATTATCCTTAAAAATATTCAATAATCTTGGGGGGGTGGTTATCCACAAAGCTAATTATCAATATAAAGCAACGGAAAACATAGTAGTTGATCTTAAAAATACTATTTCAGGTGTCTATTATGTTCAGATAAATACCGAACGACACAGTTTCATCAAAAACTCATTATCAATAAGGATATGTAAAAGGCTTGTGGGTTAACTTATTTTATGGAACTTTTAATAAAGATATATTTTTATTTTTGCAGAATTGTTCTAAACAATATCACTATAACGTATTAACAAACATTAAATTAAGCTATGAAAAAAATAACTTGTTATTGCTATTAGTTCTCTTAATCGCTTTAATACCCTTCAATATTAAAGCCCAGCGTAAATTATCATTAGATGATGGCGAATACAGAAAAGATGTACAAGTAAAGATGGGTGAGCTAAACCCTTACGAAGTACTTGATACCCGTATTGATAATATGAGATATTGGCGCAAAGCCGCTGCCTTAGGTTTAACTCCGATCGAGCCTTATCATGAGGTTGGGTTAGGGCAATATAAGGGCAACCGGATCAATGCAAAAAGCGTTGTCAGAGATGACTCTCCCGATGTGCCTGTTACTAAGGTTAACTCAACACAAAGTGAAAACTCCATTTTTATCAATCCTAATGACACTGAACACGTTCTTCAGTCAAACAACTCTACACAAAATCCGGTCGGTCAGCTTTATGGCGCAAACTATTTCTATTCATTTGACTTCGGACAAACCTGGGGGGAGGCTCAATTCAGGGAGCGGGTGGTACCAACTCCGGCGATCCTACAACAGCGATCAACCTGAATGGAAGACAGTTTGTAGGGTATATTCATTCCAACGGCGGGCAAGGGGGGTATCATACTCCGACAATGGTACTACATGGACTCCGGTAATATGTGCCTATGCCAGTGGCGGCGGCTTGCTCGATAAAAATCATCTGTGGGTTGACAACAGCGCTACAAGCCCCTTTGTTGGCAATTTGTATAACGCATGGACTGACTTTTACGGGCCAAACAACAACAATATTGAAATAATCAGATCAACCAATGCTGGGGTAAGTTGGACAAATAAACAAAATATCAGCTCGGCAGTGAACGCCGGAAGTCATAATCAGGGAGTAAATATTCAAACAGGCCCCAATGGAGAAGTATATGCAATTTGGTCAATTTATGATAGCTGGCCATCCGATGAAAAAGCCATCGGCTTTGCAAAGTCAATGGACGGTGGAGTAACTTTCTCTACAGCCACACGAATCATCAATAATATCAAAGGAATACGAACTACCGAGGTGGGAAAAAAAATCATAGAGTAAACTCATTTCCATCTATGGCTACGGATATCAGCGGCGGCGCTTACGATGGAAATATATACATTGTCTGGGCTAATATTGGTGTACCAGGTGTTAATTCCGGTACTTCAACCGATATTTACATGATCCGTTCCACCAATCAGGGGCAGACGTGGTCAACGCCTATAAAGGTGAATCAAGACCCAACGGGATTGGGTAAAAAAACACTATTTCCCATGGATCACCTGCGATCCTGAAACAGGTGCGCTAAGTGTCATATTTTATGACGATAGAAACGTAACTTCCAACAAATGTGAGGTATGGTGCGCCAACTCATTTGATGGTGGCGATACATGGGAAGATTTCCGTGTTAGCGATGTTGATTTCACACCAGCCCCCCCTATTTCCGGCCTCGCCGGAGGATATATGGGCGACTATCTCGGCATTGCAGCACGAGGAGCAAAGGTTTATCCCGTTTGGACCGACAACCGTACAGGAACAGCAATGACCTATGTTTCGCCGTATGAAACCAACAACCTGCCACGACCATTCGATTTGTTGGCTACAATTATATTCGAAACAGGTGAAGCACAATTGACATGGCAATTCGAAAATGTTCCGTCATTCCAATATTTTATCATATATCGGGATAATGTTCAAATAGCAACGACAACAAACTTGCAATTCTCCGATTATCTGCCAACATACGGAGTGTTTAAATACGTCGTAACGGCAATGCACGACGAAGGCGAGTCCAGCGGAACAAGCACAATTGTGCAGTGGGGTGATGCACATATTAGCGTTGACCCGGAAGAAATCATCGAAAATATTGTGTTGGATACCACTTCAACACGATATATAACTGTTGAAAATACCGGACAATTAGATCTGATTTATGAGGTGTCAGGCTCAACACAGCCAATCCGTGAGATTACGGATTATTGCATTCCTTCAGGGAATTGCTCTTGGGGCGATGGCATAACAGGCTTTTCAATGGGTGATATAGTAAACATGAACAATGGCTGCAGCCCAGGAGCTTACGGCAATTTTACCAACATGAGCACCGAAATACAGCCCGGGCAAGTTTATTCAGTAAGCATGTCAACAGGATATAGCAATAATTTCGCTACCATTTGGATTGACTTCAACAAAAATGAAACGTTTGAGTCCTCGGAAATAGTGCTCAGTGGTTTCGCTCTTCAAAATTCAAATCAGGTTTACAACTACAATATTACCATACCTGATGGTGTAGAAAGTGGTGAAACACGGCTAAGGATAAAGGCACAATGGTCAAGCACTCCCAACGACCCTTGCGCCTCAATGAATTATGGAGAAACCGAAGATTATACAGTAAATGTGTGTGGCTGGATGTCGGTACAAAGGGTAACCGACACGATAGCGCCAGGCAACACTAAAATCATTGCCGTCAATTTCGATTCAAGCGATCTGGAAGAGGGTACCTACTACGGTAATGTAAAATTGGAGACCAACGATCCTGATAAACCGGAAGTAAATGTTCCCGTTACACTTAATGTTGGCACATCTTATCCGCTTGCCCTAACCGTTGTTGCTGATCCGCCAACAATATGCGCGGGAGAAAGCTCGCAGCTCAACGCTATTGCTTCAGGCGGAACCGGCAGCTATACCTATTTGTGGACTTCCGATCCTCAGGGATTTACTTCAACAGAGCCTAACCCGGTTGTATCGCCTCAGGTTTCTACAACCTACAATGTTGAGGTGAGCGATGGAGTAAACTCTTTGAGTGGGCAAACAACGATAATCGTTAATACGGCGCCTGATCAGCCAGCAACACCACAAGGGATCGCTTCCATTTGTGCAGGAACCTACCAGTCGTCATTTAATACTGACGGTGCGGCAAATGCCTTCTTTTATAATTGGTTTATTGAACCGGCAGAAGCCGGAACCATTTATGGAAATGGTCTGGCCGGAACCGTTACATGGAATCCTGAATTTATTGGAACAGCAGATATAACCGTATTGGGAGTAAATGACTGTGGTAACGGAGAACTCTCACTGCCGTTCACAGTTACAATGAACCCACTTCCGGTGGTTGATCTTGGCGAGGATCAGACAATTTGCGCCCACACTTCTATTACCCTTGATGCCGGTAATCCAGGAGCTACTTATCTGTGGTCAACGGGAGCTACAACCCAAACTATAGTGGTTGATTCTACCGGAATAGGAATAGGCGCTGCTAACTTCTGGGTGCAGGTTACCGATAACAACGGATGTACCGGCACAGATGAGATAACCATTGATTTTAAAGACTGCACTGGAATCTACGATATGTCAAGCACATGGTCGTTTGATGTTCATCCCAACCCTTCAAGCGGAGAAATAAAACTTCAACTCGAAACGCAAAACAGAAATCCGGTTACAATAAGCATTGTTAACTCATTAGGAAAAAAAAGTTGCAGTTTTGAATAATGTCAT
>JMBV01000086.1_pt1 | contig 35371 bp, 49 predicted proteins | sample 616531 | NCBI WGS metagenome assembly JMBV01 (sample SAMN02727904, study PRJNA239997) | anaerobic digester metagenome | biome: anaerobic digester; isolation source: mesophilic anaerobic digester inoculated with municipal waste water sludge... | place: Germany: Bielefeld University, CeBiTec ...
TCAACAATCAACTATATGTGTATAGCTTCCCGAAAAATATGGCAGGGTTCTGTTCTCTCCATGTGAAAGGGACCGAAGGTACCAATGTACGCGTCTCCTACGGAGAGTTATTAAAGGATGGTGGGCGTTTGGAACAGGGGGGGAATATAAATGTATATTACCATCCGGAAAAAGAGGAACAGATCTTTCAAAGTGACCTGTTCACGTTAAAAGGGGGGGACAAGCAGGGAGAGACTTTCACACCGGCATTCTCTTACAATGGGTTTCAATATGTTGAGGTGGAGAGTGATCAGCCTGTTGAGTTGTCTGAGAATGATCTGACGGCGCTGTTTGTGCATACCGACCTGGCACCCGTGGGCAGCTTTAGCTGTTCGTCAGACTTGTTGAATAAGGTGTGGAATGCTACTATGCAGGCATACCGAAGCAATATTCATAGTATTCCCACCGACTGTCCGCAACGTGAAAAGAATGGCTGGACTGCTGATGCTTATATAGCTATTGATCTGGCTTTGTTGGGATATGATGGTATTACTCTTTATGAGAAGTGGATGAATGATTTTATTGATAATCAAAGGCCTAGCGGAGAAATTTCAGGTATTATCCCGTCTTGCGGGTGGGGGGATTTGGTGAGTGGCCCGGCCCGGTATGGGATGCTGCAATGTTTATTATTCCTTATGCTTTATATAATTATTATGGCGATATGCGATGTATTGAAAACCTCTACCCATCAATGAAAAAATATCTGGAGTATATCAAAACCACAGAGAGAGATGGATACCTTCCTTCAGGGTTAGGTGACTGGGTATTCTGGAAGTCAACAACCAACGTTGAGTATACATCAACATTGTTTTATTATCTGGATAATAAACTTATGTCATTCTTCTCCGACCTGTTGGGCAAAGATTCTACTCCATACCGTAATAAAGCCGAAACTCTAAAAGAGCTTATCAACAATAGATATTTTAACCCCCCCATTACCGGTATTTATGCTGAGGGAACACAAACAGCTCAGGCTCTTGCCCTCTATTTGGGTTTGGTGGATGAAGGTAAAGAGGCTTTAGTGGCCGAAAACCTGCATAATAAGGTTGTTGAAAACAATTATTTTTTAGACTTTGGCCTTCTTGGCAGTAAAACAGTACCGGCTATGCTTACTAAATACGGTTATGTTGAAGATGTGATGAAGATGGCTCTTAAAACCGATGCCCCATCGTGGGGGGGCTACTGGGTGGAAGCCATGGGATACAGCACATTACCCGAGACCTGGACCTTGGATCCGGATTTCAAGGATGCCTCTCTGAATCACGTTTTTATGGGTGATATATCGGCCTGGATGATGAATAACCTGGCAGGAATTAATTATGACAAGAATAACCCGGGATTTAAGAATATTTTGTTTACCCCCCCTCACTTTGTGAAAGATTTAGATTGGGCTAAAGGGAGCTACTATTCAGTAAAAGGTTTAATAACCAGTGAGTGGAGAAGGGTAAAAGATGAAGTAAAACTCACCATCTCTTTACCGGTGGGAACTACAGGTATATTGAAAGCTGGAGATGATGAGACTAATTTAAAACCGGGTAAACATACATTTACATACAAAGAGTAGAACCATTTATTGGGGGGGAGTATAAAAACTGCTGTAAATGTTTGCCGGATCTATTACTTTATGTCGATATAGGATATTTGATAAAACGGATAATCCATATGGCGGTTCTTTTTTGAGAAATGGAAAGCTAATATTATTAGTACGATGGGCAAATTCAAATTTGCCCATCGTACTTCTTCTAAATAGTTTTAACAGAGCTACAGTAACCTATTTTATTTTTGCAAGTCCTTGCCAGGAAATAAAATGTTTTCTTATTCCTTTTTCATCCATCCATTTACGTGTATCCATCGTTGTCAGATTTCCTGAGCCGGGGGGGCCGCCCCCATTATTGTTCTCCCAAACCCAGGTTGGAGTTGACCAGAGACAGGTATGGAAGTTGACTGTTTTGTAAAAATTCTCATCACACCCTTGCTGCCCATGATGAGCCATCTGCAGGTAGTCGCAGTTCAGATCGTTTACAAATGAACTTTGGAGTGCTTTATTCCCACACTCAACGCCGGCATCACCAAGAAAAACGAACGATTTGTGGTTATCCCAAACACGAATGATGCAACTTGAGTTGTTGTACGGATTTGTTGTGAATTCAGGATTGGCGACCCCCTAATATCTTGAATCTGATTTCATCAATATCAAACTGCAAACCCGGTTCGGTAATATTCACCACATCTATACCGGAATTGTTAAGTGCTCTATCATATTTATACACATCTTCCTGACTGGCCTCTTCCAGTCTGATAATGGAATCAGGGAGTGCCGAATGGATAATTCTTTTAATAATGATGTCGTTGGGCTTTTCCAGTATATTTGTAAGAGCACCCATATGGTCATCATGTGGATGGCTTACGATCCACAGTTCCACTTCATTTCCAAGTGCTCCTATAAAGCCTCTCAGGTATGATTCTTCCGATGCTGTGCCTCCGTCTATTACAACAACTTTTCCTCCATTACTTTTTATGATATAGCTATTACCGATTGTATTGACCTGTGAGGGCAGTTGCCAGAGTGTAAACCTTTTCCCGGTAGTACAACAGGCAAGGAGCATTATAATAAAAAAAAGATACCGGGAAAACGCGGATTGAGATTTTAATTTCATTATTCAATAAGTTTATTTTTATTTTAATATTTTATGATAGGTTCTGATTCTGCTGATTGTTACCGGCCCGAATAAACCCGAAGGCTGAAGAGTACTGTCTTTGTTGTACGGATTAACAAAACACCCGGTTGTACGTTGGTCTTCTGGCAGCTTGAGTTCTCCTATAAGGCGATTCATCCAGTTGTTTACGATTTCAATCTTTATGGCGTTTGTCCCTTTCTTTAAGAACGGCGTTATCTTCAGCCGGTATGGGGGGGGTCCAGACTCCTCCGGCATATATGTCGTTTATATAGACTTTACCCATGGCGGTAAGCTTTCCCAAATCGATAGTGATTTCGTGATGGCCGGATAACGAATCTATTGTGAAATGGTTCTTATAGATAGCTGTTCCCGAATAATATTTGATATCATTGTCGGAGAATGTTGTCCAGTCCTTTAATGAGTCGAACCGCACCGGCTCGGATGGTCCTCCGCGAAGCGGATCAAACGTAACGGTCCAGTCCCGGGAGAGGTCGGCAACAAGTTGAGGTGCCGGATAATTCGTTTCAGGATTGTAGGAGGTTGCCTTTTTATCGCTTTTATGCCTGAAAACGATAAAAGTGCTTTCAAATGGTGCCATTTTTATCGGAACCGCTGTAACGCCGTTCTTATCATCGAAGGCAGGGAGTGAACGGGTATATCCGGTGGTAGGCTCCCATGTTTCAGGTTGCATCCCTTTTACCCGGAATTTGGGTGTAATGATTTGTTCTTTATCCGTCTGGTTGGAAAGAAAGTAAATCTCTATCCCTCCCATGGTCCGGTGTCCGTAGTGAATAGAATTGTCTTCCGGCAATTTACAGTCGGGGGGGAGAAGTCCGATCCTGTCGAAAACTTCTTCAAGTGACAAACCATTCATGATCAGACCCTTTCCGTAGTCCCGCTGTTTGATTGTTTCGTCGACCAGGTCACCCCCCCAAAGTTCGATCGCCAATTGCTCTACCCGGTTGTCTGCCTCCGGTTGGTTCTGCTGGCTGGGTGAGCGCTTTGGCGCCGGCCCCAGTATGTAGGCTCCTTCGTTGACCAGTTTTTTTGATTTTAGCCAATAGTTCCGGACGCATCGTTTCCTGTTTGGGAAGCACGAGCACCCGGTACTGTGTGCCATGGGGGGGAGGGTCAGTAAACCATTTTCACCGTCATATCCTGTTCGATCACTTCTGCATTTATGTAATCGTACTGATAACCGATAGGCAAAGGTGGATCTGTAATACCGGTCATTTTCGGAGTATCTTCACCAATGAAGTAAGCAACATCTGCTACGTTCAAACCTTGTTGTAACATAAAGTTCACCCGTTTCAAATACTCTGTATAGACATCCAGTTGTGAAAACCATGTATTCTTGCGGTCGAACTCATTCCCAAACCATGCATTCACCCCCCCGGGATTTTTTTCTTCGTAAGGCTGCATGATGTACAGATGCAGGAGCGTATTGTTTATCCCTTCGGCAAAGAAGCGATCTGTACGCTGTTTCATCATCGCCGGATGCCTGGAATAGGCCGGCCCGCCGGAAGTGTTCGATTCGGCGGAGATTTTGGTTTTCCCGTAGATGTGTCCTGCGGATGTGGCCGCACGGTTCTCGATATCACCCAGTTCACCCTGACTCCAGAATTCACCGCCAATTTCGTCCGACTGACCGCCGTACATCAGGAACTCACCCGGGAATCCCCAGTGCCCGTAATTTTCGAGCCAGGTAGTTAAACCGTGTTGGTGGCTTACTTCCCTCAAACCACCTACATAGTCGTAAGCGATCTTGTCTGCGATCATTCTTCTCAAGTCCCAAAGAAAACGGTCTGATTCCATCCGGCTGTTGACCACGTACCCTCTGAAGACCGGCAGATAGGGAAAAGCATCATATCCGTAGCGCTGTTCGAATTCTTCCAGCATGCCATCGGTGAAATTCTGTCCTCCTGTCTCATAACTATCCTGTACGACCACTTTAAATGTCTTTCTGTCGGCCTCAGGAATTCTCTTCAGGATCTCGCCGATAAAACGGTTGAAATGGACAGCGGTCCATTTTTTACTCATTTTATCTACCTCCAAACCGGTAGCTTCAGGAGAAGCTGGCCCGTTGGTGACCCCCCCGGTGGGAGCCATACCCATCCTTAAAACTATCCATTCCCCCCCTTCCGGTACATCCCAGCTGAGGACTCCCTCAGGGGACAAGTGTTGCGTAATGTCGAGAATCTGCTTATCCTGAATGATCAGGCTCTTATCGTCTACTTCCGGTTGTTCCGGCCAGAGATAATCTTTCCAGTAGGGAAGTGGGGGGGTGGGATGCATCTTGGCCAGTGTCTTTCACTATACCTTTCCATACGGGGGAACACCGCTCAGGTTGACCTCTGCCAGGCCACTTCCTCCGGACCGATAAGTAAGAACCAGCCTGAATTCTCTGGATGTGGTGGCCGGTAAGGCAATTGTTACGGGTGCGTATGGATCAAACCCTACGTTTAAAGCAGGATTGGATCGGTTAATAACGAATTGCGAAACGGTGTTATAATTGTTGTTACCCTCCTTGATCTGTAGAACCGCATCGGCCATGAACGGTGCCCGAGTTGTCTGGACAGTGAGGCTTCTGGCTGTAAACGGTTTTTCCGATTTGAAACTGATGGACACACTATTTCCCTCCGGCAGGTTTATCCCTGTCTGCGGATCATTGTCTGTCAGTCGTCCAAGGTTGGCAAGGAGAGGGGTACTCTCAATTACTGCATTTTATGGGTCAACATCAACTCTTCACGCATCACGTTCGGGATAGCGATCACCTTCACGTCCTGAAACTGTTCGTTTGGTTTCTGGAGAAGTTGCGTGATGGTTTGTGGACCTTTCACCACGAGTTCCGATGAGGCCAGGTAGCGCATCGATTGTTCCGGTTCGATCCATGGGCCTCCCGATTGACTCCAACCCGGAGAGTTGAAGATACCGATTTCTATATCCAGTTCCGTAGCTGTTTTCAAAGCAGTATGCAGTATCTCCCACCACGCTTCACTGAACATTTTTATTTTGCCGTAGGGAAGGTCATCAATCCCGATGTTGCCAATGAAGGCGCGGTTGATTCCTGCTTTTTTCATAGCATGAAGGTCTCTTATTGCACCTTCTTTGGAGATATTATCCGAAATCCAGTACCAATATACACTGGTCTGGATGGAATCGGGAGGTGTGATAAATCCTCTCTCCAATTCCTGAGACAATTGTGTAAGGTTAGTGTGTGGATTTTGCTTACACCCAATCAGGTGTATCATGCTGATCACAGCCAGTAACATTGTCATTTTTAGTTTCATACTGTGTGAATATTTAAAAGCTGCCCGTTCCACCGCTTTGTGAAGGGAGTTGCCTCAAAGTAAAGGTGTCATCCTGAACCGAATAAGCGGGTTGCTGGTTTAAGTAACCCATTTTCCGCCACCGATGTTCGGTATTTTCACACGGTTGCGGAACTCATCGTAGTTTTTGTTTTCGGCTTTTGTCCATCCGCATTCTGCATAGGCTGCAATGCGCGGAAACGTTTGATAGTACAACCGCGTCAGGTCCGGGGTATATTCACCCCCCCACATCTGGCAACCGAGTCCGGTAATCTTTGAGGCTTTCTCTTTTGCCAACTCCTCGGGTAGCGGATGAAACGAATAGGCTTTTTCAAGAGGGGTTACTTCGTAGGAGTAATCCAGGTAGGTGTAATGCCGGTTTGAATTTACCACATCATAGCCTTCGTCGATGGCTTTGTTGATCAGGATGATGTCCCCCCCATCCCAAAAATGAACCAATGTCCCTTCGGCCAGTTTTTCCGATTGGCTTGCTTTGAGATGGGCCTCACCGCGGATGTTGTCGCCAGTGATTTCGTTCCATCCCATCATGCGTACTCCTTTCGACTCCAGGTATTTAGAGAAACGGTTGATTGACCATACCTGCAGATCTGCAAAGGTCGGGATTCCCGTATCCTCCATAAACTGTATGATCTGCGGATTATTCTCCCAATGGGTGTAGTTGGCTTCATCGCCACCGATATGTATGATTTTTGATGGAAATAGTGTTATGACTTCATCTAAAACATCGCGAATAAATGCCTCTACCTTCGGATCGGTGACATCATAAAGATCGCCCCCCCAGATACCGCTTCCCTGCAGTTTGCTGCTTGCCCCCCGAGCCAGGGATATGCAGCGATTGAGGCAGACGCATGACCGGGTACCTCAATTTCAGGTACGACCTGAATACCCCCCCTTTCGCCGGCGTATCGCACGATCTCGCGAATCTCATCCTGGGAGTAATGCATCTTTCTCTCCGGAAATTGTTTGTTCCACTGTTCGAGCGTTAAATCGCGGTGTGAAAAATCGCGTTTGGATCCGATTGCTGTTAACTCCGGATATTTTTTTATCTCAATTCTCCACCCCGGATCATCCACCAGGTGCCAGTGAAAGATGTTCATTTTCAGGTAACTCATCTCGTCGAGAAGTTTTTCACCGTTTCCATCCCTTGAAAGTGCCGACTTTCATCGAGCATAAATGCACGCCATGGAAAAGCGGGTTCGTCCATTATCCGGCAGACGGGGGGGAGAGTAATCCCGTTTCCCGAACGGGAGATGATTTGTCGCAGGGACTGAAGGGCATAGAGTAATCCGTTACGGGAGGCAGCCAATACCCGGATCTTCCTGTTTTTGTAAACAGATAGATGATATGCTTCCCGATTTTTTGATATTTTCTGTTGGATATCGAGAATTAAATCGGCGCTATTTTTCCTCGCTGTAAAACGAGCCTGCACGCCACACTCTTTCAGTACAGATGTTACATAATCGGAGGCCTCCTTTGCTTCAGGATCAATGTAAACTTCCCATTCATTATCGAAAGTGATATACGTTTCTGCAATGGTTCCCTGCTGGGGGGGTTTGGGTACAATCGGCAAACCGTCCCGGTCGTTTGCAAACAAACCAGTTGCGGAAAAAGAAATAGATAGACCAAAAATTCAATCGCGTACTCATAAAGGTATTTTATAATGTTAGTTGAAATCAGCAGAAATGTGAACGAAAAACTACGATAGCATACGCTATTCCACTTTATAGACAAAATTGAATCTTCCTCCCGGAGCAGTGTCCCCCCCGTTCACGTAGAAATCCATGATGTTCCCATTTTCCTGCATATTGTCGTTCCACTTGAATTCAAAATCGAGTGCTTTTCCCTTCATTCCGAGGGTCTCTCGGTCGATCTTGATCTCGAGTCGGTTACCGTTTACCACATAAGGCTTCCTGTTGACCTCTTTCCATTCCCATCGATTACCGATATTTTTTTCCACAATCACCTTTTTTTGGCGTTGGACTCTGGCGGTTGATTATGTAATCGTAACCATTCCATCCGGTAGATTTATCCCTGTCGATATCGATAAACAGCATCATCCAGTTGGGATCTTTTCGTGAAGAAAGTTTCCCGGCGGTTTCCACATAGAAATAAATAAACTGCCAGTCTCTGGCAACTTTGGCTTTAGTAATGTCGTTTCTTCCTGTACGGTTGGTGTAGTAGGTGTTGTTCCTGCCCACGTGGTCACGATAAAAGGTATTTCCTTTGTAATGGTCGTAGACCGGTGTTACATCGTCCCACTGATTGGGTTTCCCAATCTTTATGGTTTTTGGGACGGAGGTTTTTTCCGGAGGTGTCATTCCCTTGAACTTTCTCACATTGTCAACCAGTTGCAGGTAACAGACATCTCCCTTATCACCCCCCCATCCCTTGTTGGGCTCGATGTCCCTGCTTCTTTTCCAGTCAAACTGATCCACGAAAGAGAAGGGATCGCCGGTCCAGTTATGTTCGGGAAGCCACTGACTTGCGATAAACTCGTTCCATCCCGTGACAAATACCAGTTCGGGGGGGTCTATTTCAAAAGCACGCTCCCACTGTTCCTGGAAGTTCCATCCATAAAGATAACCGTCAACCCGGGGGGGATCGAATCCGTTCCGGAAGGAGAAGTCTCTTCCCTGTGAGCCGGGAAGGTTGAAGGCACTGCAATGACCCTTGGTCTCGGGTGCGGCATTCTGTGCCACTCCCACAGCCACCTGCTCGAAGGTCCCGTCCTGTTGCGGAACATACCCTTTTTGGGGATAATTTTCCAGCCACGCCCACTGATCTTTTCGTTTTGGTCCGTCTACATAGTCAGGCTGACCGGGCCTGAAGGTGAAGAAATCTGCAATCGCCCTGTCCTCTTCGGAGCTGGTGAGATTGTCGGGATAAGCCATGATTATCGGTTTCCCTTTCCAGTTAAACCAGAGGTTCTTGTACCTTCCGGGTTTGTATAGATCCCGATACAATTGTCTGAGGGAGACCAGCGAGTGCGGAACGGGACCGAAGGGTAGCATAAATGCGATCTTAGGCACGTTGACTCCATCCTTTGGGCCTGATCCCAGGTTTTCATCAGTGCTTCGTATGATTCCACCCAGGTAAGGCTTCCGTTTGTACAGTCAAAGAAGACCGCATCAACCTTGGCATCCGCCAACATTTCGGCATGTTTTCTCAATACCCAGGGATCGGTAGTCCTGTAATAACCCAGCAATGGCTGTTCCCAGTAAAAGAATCCAGGTTTTGTTTTTCCCCATGCAGGATGGTTGTAATCCTTCATGGCTTCGGGGGGGTGCATACGGATAATCTCGGTGATGTTTTTAACCGTAATGGTAGTATCATCCTTTCCCTGATGCCAGGTCCAATAAAATATGGCCACAAACTTCTCCCTCTTATCGCCCGCATCAGGGTATTCCCTGACTTTTCTGTTCAGTGCATCGGTAACGGACCATTTGTCGCTGTCAACTTTTTGGGCTGCAATGAATTGATTTGTGATAAGCAGCATGAAGAGGATGAGTAAATTGCGTCGTAAGGTGCGTGCCCTAGTATAGGAATTCATTTTTTTGTTTTTGTAAATGATATTGTTGGAAAAATTTATTTTTAACATATTGTGATTCCTTTTAGAAGATATCAAGCCTTCGATACTTTTGTAAGTAATTTAGAATACTCTTTTAATTGTGTCTTTTTTTTGAAGATTATTATTGATTAACTAAGATGTGTCCAACGTCTTTAATTTTTAGTCATATTAGCATTAATCGGGTAAATCAGAGATGACAAGTGAATACTTCATATGAGGATTTTAGAAAAATGTATAGAATGACCTTTGATTTTGTAAAGTTTATGCAAATGTAAAGCATCAAGGTTAACAATAACTGATAGAATTGATAAATAAGTTAAGAAAAATGGCCGATAAAGTTTAAACAGTTGGTACTTATTCATCGTTCCCATGGTTTGAGAAATCATATAAAGTGAGGGTCCTTCGATGTGCATATTTTTCTTGGCCAATGCTAAAAGCAAGAACACACATACGGCTATCCATATCTGGGTATAGACGGCATTTTCAGAAGTGCCATAAAATGATTTGATATGCAGATGTTGTTTTATTCATTTGAAGGAAAGCACAACTTCCCACCTCTCCCTATGAAGTTCAGCAATGGTGAGAACCTTTCAGGTAACGACCTGGTGCCGGATCAGTTGTCCTGTAATCCAGTTCATTTTTTTTAATCGTTCGACATGTTCGTTACTTCAAGTACCGTTTCACATTATACATTGTCTTTACTGACCGAGAAGACCACAAGTTTGGGCTCTATTCCATGGTCATACTGCCGTTGACTGACCAAGAATCCCCTAATGATTGGTCTCATCTTCTTCATGTCATCCACAAACACTGGGGGGGCATGCCGTTGATCGCTGAGTTGAAGGGATCGCTGAGCCAACTGTTTCCTTTTTCAAACCGATCATCGGTCAGGTTATAAACACCGTGTTGTGAGGAATATGTTGACGACGCAGTTACTGTCGTCCCCCATGAGGGATGGGCAATGTTGACAATCTTTTGGGAAGAACTGTTCGCTGAGAGCTGGATCCAGCAAAGCCACAAAAAGAGAAACGAGAGTTGCTTGTACATATGATGATGGGGGGGCTAAAAACTTTTAAGTTTGTTACCGGATGATTTTTATCTCATCCGGAGCTTCAATCTCACTGGTCACTTTCCCGTTTGCCTGTTTCACATGTTTCACTTTTATAATGCCATACGGAGTTGGGTAAGTTCCTTCTGCATATTGAAGATTACCGAGGTTGGGACGGATTTGTATCACTTTGGATCCCGGCTCCATTACTTTGATTCCCAATACATGAGCCGTGAGCCAAGACGTGGGTCCGGAAGCCCATCCGTGACAAAGACTGCCCCGTAAACCGATGTAGCAATGGGCGCCTCCATCGGCGTGGATATCGAACTTGTCAGAGATGGATAACTGATCGATTCTTGTTGCATTCACCCTTTCCGCATATACAAAGTTTTCCCAGAAGGTGGTGGCACCAAGGTCAAGCATTGCTCCCCCCCAGTAGTCAGAAATGATGTCCATGGCCTCCTGATACTTCCCTGCTTTGGCCAGGGCTTCCAGCATGTAATACCCGTAGAAGGTGGCAAAATCGTTTGCTCCATCTTTAAGAATCACATCTGCCGCTTTTTTTCGAAGGTATGAGATTCACCAGCGATAGTAGCGCTGCCGCCTGTTTGTTTCCCTGGTCGGATGGGGAGTGTTTCTTAAGTGCTTTGGCTGTAGTTGTGCATAGGTTTTTCAATTCCTGATCACCTAACCAGGTGGCAATATCGGCTCCAGCTCCATGGTCAGCAAAGTAAGGGCCTGCAAGCCTGAATGGATTACCGCTTCGTTTTCTGCTGTTGGCCAGTCCAGAAAACGGCCCCCCCATCCAGGTTTTCCTTTCCTCCTGAAACCCTGGATGTAATCTGGGGGGGAATGAGTTTTTTTGAGGTAGCTTTGTTGTGCTTTCAGATAAGCCATGTCACCCTGGTGTAAATAGTAGTCTCTGTGGAGAATGATCCACCAGAGCGAATAAGAGGAGATTCCGTTCATCCATCCTGGCAGAGGAGTGGTATCCCGGGCGAAGTCGAGACTCTTCCTCACTACTTCATTGTCTCCAAAAACGCTGTTGATGGTCATCACCTCAGGATGCATATCTCCTACCCAGACCAGCCGGTCACGTTTTATCCCGTCCCACAGGTAATCCTGCATGTTGAGGTGTACGGTATAGGCTCCCGTTTCCCAGATTTTATTCAACCGTTCATCACTGGATTTGAATGATCCTAAGTAGGGAATATCCCGGTATCGCGCAATTGCCCTTACAGCTCGGAGAGGAAATTCTACCTCCTTATCCAGCAGGTCGATGCGTACAAAGCGAAAGCCCGAATTACCGATTTCAACGGTTCCCAACCAAGGTATTTCCAACGTGAAATCCCTCAGTGAGTGTTCGTTGGTGGCCGACTGCATCCCGGGGGGGCGGCTGTTGTCGATGGCATCACTCATGGCTTCCGACACCGACTCCCCCCCCAGGCGAACCCTGACCTTGATCGGTTTCTTTTCCCCCCCCTGATTGCTGCCGCGATCTCAATGCCTCCGTACAGTTCAGTACCGAAATCCAGCAAGACGGAAGCCTGTTTATCATCATCCGACCTGAGCATACACATTCCTGCACCGCTGGTGGAGAGTTGACCGTCAAAGCGGGTCAGGAGTGCTTCCGGTTTGATAACCTGCTTCCCTTCCGTATCTGATTGCCAGATGATTTTTACGGGTGTTACATAACTTCTGATAATTTCATCCTGTCGCAGGTTCTGTTTAAATTGATTCTTCAGAATATTCAGCTGAGCAGTTGTATTGGTTGCAAGAGCAACGATTAGCGATAAAGTAATTAAGATTTTTTTCATAAAAAAAGTTTCAAATGTACTGTTATAATTAATGAATTGTTTGTTTATTGTATTTGAATGATGCTTCAAGCAAATCTTGCAAAGATCTAAAAAAAGGATCCTCGATGGGAATGAATGTCCCATTTGTTGTTTTCAGCGGGTTTGTGAGATATTGATCCGGCTGTGAACACTGCATCCAGGTGAATCATGCGATCGAATAAAAACGAATTCGTACCGTTGTATTGCGGATAATGATATGGGAGGTATTGTGCGATACGCCATAAGGCTGATCTTCCCGGTAATCGCGCCAATCGGACAACACGTGCGAAACGATGTGGTCTTTTGCTGTTGTGGTCAGGTAGTCGACCTACCTTTGCATTACATCGAAATATTCCACGATCAGCGAGTTGTCGCCGTAAAACTCGTAGTAGATAAACGGAAAATAACGCTGGCGCTTCCCCCCCATTCGGGGAGTCCAGAAATCCGCCGTTAAAAACTACGTCTTCGGGAGCAATACTCGTCACCAGGCCGTTCGGCAACTGTGCATCGCGAATGTCCTGCATCAGAAAATCTGCTTCCTTTGCTGCCGCATTCAGGGCTTTTGTATCTTTTGTCAGGTTATAATAGGAGAGTAATCCCAGCATGCAGTATTTTCGGTCCCAAATATCCCAAGCGTTGAGATGACTATCAGGTGCATAGTTTCCTATATAACCGTCGGATGTTTGGGTGTCGATCAATCCGGCAGCAGCCCTTTTTAGGATTTCAGACAGTGTTTGAGCCGGTTTGTATTTATATGCGAGAACATCAGAGGTGAACCATTTTCCAAAAAAATTCGCCTTGCCAACAACTGTGTCCGTCTCTTAAAGTAAATGGGTGAATGAGTTTTTCGATATCCTGAGCAAGTATCCTGTTGTTATACGATAAGGTAAATTTATTCCCCCCCATATACCCCCCCATAATTTCTGTAGAATGGGAAGCATGTAACTTGTCGGAGACAACCGGTCTGACAGGATTCTCTGCAACCATTACCTGGCTTAATAATGCTGTTATCAAAAGAAGTATTTTATTTGCATTTTTAGTTAAAACCATGACTTAATAACTTGGTAAGATTATCGACGGTGATGGCGTCTGATAAGCGCTGTAGATTATCTCTTTACCATAAAAATCCAATTCCCCCCCGAACCAATATTATCTATGACAGAGAAATCCCCCCCTGCTTTCGATAGGAAATGGGGGTTGTTGTCTTTACTTATGACCTGTTTTACCGAATAGAAGGGGAGATAGATATCCGCGGTGGTGTTGGCCGGAATGCTTACCTCGAGCCGGAATGATTGGTCCGGGTTGTTTGTAAAACTAACCTGGACATTGCCCCGGATTGTCGGGAGTTTGATTTCGGCATGTTCGAGCTTTGAGGGTTGGGGGGGTTTGATTCTGATCTTTTTGAATCCCGGCTCAAGAGGTTCTATCCCCCCCATCAGCTTGCGCGGAATCAGGTTTGCAGGAGCTGCTCCCCCCCATGCATGGCTCCAGTCCTGGTTGGGTTTATATTTATTGTCCCATGCTTCCATTGTAATGGTGGAGCCGGCACGGATCATATTGTACCAGCTTCGTTCACCTGTGGAAGTAAGTAGCTGCAGCCCATATCCGGCATCATGAGCGTTATATATGCCATCGAGAAGGAACTGGGATCCATATACACTGCAAGCCATCCCTCGTGAGCGGATAAATTCCAACACACTATTGATATGTTTTTCGGAAATCAATCCGAACGCAAGAGGAAACATGTTCGCGTGAAGTGACACGTGATCAGTGCCGATGCCGTCGATATACACACCTCTCTTTTATCAAAAAGACGTTCATTGAATGATTGTTTAAGTTGTTTAGCCCGTTCGCTGTAAAACTTTTGATCACTTGCTTTTCCCAACACTTCGGCAATACGTGCCATTAGTGTTAATGCCTTGTAGTGGAATGAATTAACCACTGTGTTGATATCGGTAAAGACAAATCCGTCGGTTTCTCCTCCTTCTTCCTTTTCCAGACCTAAAATACCGGTATGCGGCCAGTCAACAATATCACGCAATTGTCCTTTGAAGTGTATTGATTCCAATACTTCAGGTGTTACCTTTCCGGTACGAGTACTTATGAAGCCCTCTTCGTCTGCAAGCATGGTTAATGTTTTGGCTTTTAGATCTTCATAATAATACTCTATGGATTGTCTGTTTCCGGTAAACATAAAATCTTCCCATGCCATAAGAACGGATTGAAGTATCCATTCCGTTGGCCAGGTTGGCTTTCTAATCAGATATTCGTGTGTATATCTTGCCATGCTGTATTCGCGGGCCACACAGTAATGCGACAATTGGTTTATCAGAGCATCAGCCTCATAGGGGATTCTTTCCCGATCCCCCCCATCAATATATACACCCAGAAATGATGTGGCTTTTATGGAATATTTACTAATATCCCATATCTTATTCAATATACTATCTGAACTGTGAAAGTATGAGTCGTGCTCGTTAAAGGGATAGAAAGCTGTTTCCCTTATCACGTCTTTTTCCTCCATGGCGTGGTTATAGTTCTCAATCTCACAGTAACGAAAGGGAGTAACCTCACCAATATATTCGGGAATCAGCACTGCTTGAGATCCGGTATTTCGTTTGTCGGGACCAATAGCAATCACATAGGTATTCCACCCTTGTTGAGGCTTCACCTTATAATTTGAATAACGTAGAGAACCTCCTGGAGATCGGTCTATCCTGCCGTTTTCATCGACTCTCCTAAATGAATATGTACACTGTCGGTGCCGGTTTTGGAGAATAGGTTGACTCGCAATCTCCCGAAAGATGCTTTCCCGAAGTCTGCAAAATAGCAGTTTTCATCCACCATTACAAGTCGGGTAGGATAATCATCCTTTTTTTTGGATGGGATATCTGTCTGTGAAATAATTTGTGAGAGATTCGGCTGTCTTGAAACATGCAATGTAGGAAAAAGCAGACTCCCGATCGTGATTATCCCACGTCTTTGCCTTCCAGTAATAGATTGTGCCTGGACTAAGTTGTTTCCCCCCCTTGTAAGGAATATTAATTGACTGTGCGCTGTTTATTTTACCTGTATCCCACAGATCTGCGGAATCACGCGCCAATAACTCTTTGTCGGATGCAACAAGTATCCGGTAGGAATTTTGTTTCGTGTTGTTTGTCCCGGAGGAGACTATCCACCCGAAGACAGGGTGAGAGGTCCTTATTTCGGTAAATTGGTAATTTTCTTTTTGTGTTATGGCATCACCAAGTATTGTTGATACGGGGGGGTATCCGTTTAAATATACTTGTTCCGGATGTGCCAGCAAATTAACTGTTAAGCCGTATGGAGATGATTCCTCTTGGCCGCTGACTTGCAAACAAACCGATAAAAATACAATGAATAATAAAATATTTTTTCTGATGTACATGAAATTTCTATTTTACTCTTCCTGAATTTCTGTATTCCAGAGGAGTGGAGCCGACTCTTTTCTTGAAGAAAGATAAAAATATTCATAAGAACTGAAGTTCAACTCATAAGAGATCTCTTTTATTGAAAAGTCGGTTTCTGTCAATAACTCCTTGGCCTTTTTTTTAATTTTAACTCCTGAAAGTATTGCGCCGGAGCATATCCGGTGTATTCTTTAAAAGCTTTTCTGAACAGAGAGTAGCTTATTCCCAGATTATTGGCGATGCCTTTGATATCTATATTTTATGAATATTTTCGAGCATTATTACCTTTGCCCGTTCTATCTTTTGGGCTTTATCCTTTGTTTCGAAGTTTTTGTTTTGAGCTAACGACAGTATAGTCCCTAAAATATTGAAAGCAATACCAGCCAAATTTTGCTGAGCTGCCGTTTTATCTTCTTTTGCCACTTTTATGGCAGTCGAGAACAGGTTTACAAGATCTTCATTAACACCAACATCGAGAACTTGATTTGAGGGTGATATGAACCCATTCTCAACTATATTATCGATAATTCTGCCTTCAAAGCCGATATAATACTCATTCCATCCGGTATCTTTCAAAGGACAATAGGTATGCCATTGCCCAGGAAACAGAATAATAGCCTGTCCTTTGGTTATATTGACTTTTTTTTGTGGCCTCTGAATTAAATGTGCCTTTGCCTTTGCTGATGTAAACAATCTGATATTCAGATAAAATGCGCCTTTGTCGGGACTGAAATAGTAGCTTTTGGGGGGGTGATCTGTGGATGGATACTGTGTGTGTGGAGCTATCGGTTGAAACCAACGGTATTGATCGTAAGCCCGAATTTTTTGTCCCTTTCGCTGACCAACAGGTATTTAAAGTCGATACCGAAATCATTATATCTCATGGACTTTCTGTTTAAGTTTGCATAAATTATTGTTTAAGTGAGTAAATATACTAAAATTATTAAAACAAACCATAATGCAGCAGACTTCACTTATGATATTTTCAGTCAAAGCCGCATTATGTACATTCTATAAACCCAAGGAGGATAAAAAACACTTCAAATGAATAACATTTAAAATAAATTTGGTATCACCAGAGAAAGGATCAATATCGCCATGCCCAAAGCTAAAAAAAAGTGATGGCTTTTTTTTCCTGCTCCTTTCCACTCCTTCAGGATAATGCCCCCCCAGACATTGCTGAAAACCACGTTCAACGACATAAGGATACTCCATGAAAAGGCCATCATTACACCATTGGGTTCGAAGAAACTTTGTCCCATCCCCCAAACCGAAAAATTGGGAGTACCAAAGTAACCCCCGCCAATGCACAAAACAGAAAATTGTTTACCAAAACATTTGTTGATGAACGTTTTATTTCTCCTCCGGTTTTGTTTTTCCGGTTCATATAGAGGCAATAGATGAGATTGGTTATAAATCCACCGAGAGTGACCAATAAAGTAACCGGGTTCTGTGCAAACAGCTGCCTTGCTCCCGCAGCAATGGATGCCTCTTTTACGGGTATTCCGGCGCTTAAACCCAAGCTGAAACAGGCACTCATTATACCAGATAGCAATGCTATGAGAAGTCCTTTCTTCAGTGCAAAATCTTTGATCGCTTTCTTTCGTTCTTCTTCCGGCATATTTTTAGAACGTAAACTTCCTGCATAGCCTACCAACGCAATACCTGCCAATGTAACGGCAACAGCCAGCAGCAAGATCAATCCCTTTGGAGAGAGTAGGTCGGTTCCTGTCAATAATGCCGGTATTAGGGTTCCGAAAGCGGCACAAGTGCCCAGTGCAACCGATTGTCCGAGTGCGATTCCCAGATAGCGCATGCTCAACCCGAAAGTCAATCCTCCGATACCCCATAGCATGCCATATCCGATTGTCTGCCACGATGCAGCCGGATTGGAGGTATATATTTCAATCAATTCGGGCAGAGAGTTGGCAATGATTGCTCCCAAAAAAAGGAAAAATCAACCATGCAAAAACTCCCTGTGTTAACCAGAAGTTTTCCCAGGACCACTCCTTGATCTTATTGATGGGGACGTATGAGCTTGATTGGCCCATACTTCCCACAGCAATAATCAGTAAACCCAAAATTATATTCATTGTTTAATTTCTTTTAGATGTTACCTGATTTTCATACTCTTGAATCTCTTTGATGTATGCATCACTTACCGGAACATCCTGTTGCAGGCAATAATAGTTATATACTGCACTCCATGGCATCGACTTCAGTTCTTCAAACCAGGCCAAACGTTCAAAATTCTTATTCCGGGTTTCCAGTTCGACTAATTTTGGGGGGGTCGGTTCAAGAAGCGCTTGCAACATGGCTTTCTGTGTAGAGCGGATCCCTGCTACGTATGCACCTATACGATTGATAGATGCATCGAAATAGTCGAGTCCAACGTGAACACGGTTGATATGCCCTGAACGAACAATCTCTTGAGATAAAGCCAGCAGCTCATCGCTTAGAATAACCACGTGATCGCTGTCCCACCGTTCAGGACGACTTACATGCAGATTTAGTTCGGGAACAAAGAGCAGCATGGAAGATATTTTATCTGAGATCACCTCGGTCGGGTGGAAGTGTCCGGCATCCAGAGTCAGCATCATGTTGTTTTTAACAGCATAGCCCATATAGAATTCGTGTGAACCCACTACATAACTCTCGCTTCCAATGCCAAAGAGCTTGCACTCGATACAATCTTTCAGATAATCGGTGCTGATTTTTTTCTGCTAAAACTTCATCAAGCGACTCCTGTAGAAGTCTTCTGTGTTCGTAGCGGGAAACAGTTTTATCTTTTTCTCCGTCCGGAATCCATATATTATGAATACAGGGATCACCCTGCTGACGTCCTATCTCCGCTGCAATTTTTCTACACCGGCGTAAATGTTCTTTCCAGAATCCCCCCCTGATCTCAGGATCAAATCTGAAAGAGTATAACCGCTATTTGATTTCTTGTGTGAAAAAAAAGTTGAGTTAAAGTCCAGCTTTACTCCTTTTTCTTTTGCCCAATCTATCCAGCTCTGAAAATGCTTTGGTTCAATCTTATCGCGATCAACAAATTCGTTGCCAAAATCACCATATGTAGCGTGTAGGCTTATTCTGTGTTTTCCCGGGATAAGTGAAAGCACTTTTTCGAGGTCACTCCTTAACTCACTTATAGTGCGCGCTTTTCCCGGATAGTTGCCGGTAGTCTGGATACCCCCCCCGGTCAATTCCCCCCCGTCTGGATTTTCAAACCCCCCCGATACATCATCAGCCTGCCAGCAATGTATCGAAATTGATTGATTGTTTAACTTTTCGATGGCATTATCAATATCCACTCCCAATGATGCATATTGTGCCTTGGCATCCTCATATGCTTTTCTGATCTGTTCTCCTTGCATGATTATTTGACATTAAATAAAATCGTTCATATCTCCTTATGAACTTTCGTATGTGTAATTATGACAACTATAATGCACAAGCAATGTGTTATACTTACTTGTATATATTGGTAACTAATACTGGTGAAACTTAAATCTCTTTATATACATTCAGATAGCTTTGATAGCTTTCATTCCATAATTCTGCCTCTGAGGGTTCAAATACTTCAAGATCTGAAGAGTTGCTGACTATGCGCCGTATCTCAGTTTTATTTTTAACCAGTCCCGCTGCCTTAGCCTGCATAAGAATGTTCCCGATAGCTGTTGCCTCCGATGGGCCAGCAACTACCGGCTTATTTATGGCATTGGCAGTAAATGAATTAAGCATGTTGTTTTTTTTGAGCCACCGCCAATAATATGTAGCTTCTCTATAGGGAAATTGGCCAACTCCTGAAGATTCTGTAACACCTGTTTATACCTGAATGCCAGGCTTTCGTATATGCAGCGTGCAATCTCCCCCCCATGGATGCCGGTACATATTGACCGGTTTGCCTGCAATACTCCTGAATAGATTCCACCATAGATGATGGGCTTGTGAAACAAGGTGAATCTGGATTGATAAAGCATTTGAAAGGTGTAGACTGTTTTGCTGCATTAACAATTTCTGGATAGGTAACAGGATCTTCTTTTTCCCATTCCTTTTTACACTGTTCAATCAACCACATGCCACAAATATTCTTTAGTAGGCGGATTGAACCGTCGGCACCTCCTTCGTTCGTGAAATTAAGTGCATAGGTCTCTTTGTTGATAACCGGTTTTTCAGATTCAATACCCATTAACGACCAGGTGCCTGAACTTAAATAGGCAAAGTGCTTATTATCTGCCGGGACAGCCAGTACTGCTGAAGCGGTATCGTGACCGGCAACAGCAATGACCGAGATATTCTGCAGCCCGGTTAAACGCTGTACAGATGATGATATCTTTCCAATCTCTGTTCCTGAGAAAACGACAGGAGCAAACTGATCTTTGGATAGTTTTACTGCTTCAAGCAGTGAAGTGTCGAATTCTTTGGAGTAGGGGTTTACCATTTGCGAAGTGGAAGCAATTGTGTATTCCGTCACCATTTCTCCTGTTAACAGATAGGACAATGCATCAGGCATAAATAGTATCTTGTCAATAACAGGGTAAATTGAAGAATTTTGTCTCAGTTGGGTGTCTAATTGAAAGAGAGTATTAAAGTCCATAATTTGTATCCCCCCCGTCTTTCTGTACACCTCTTCTTTTGGTATTTTTGAGAAAAAAATGTTCCGGTGCTCCAAAAGTATGATTGTCGCGGTAGCTGTAAGGCATCCGTAACGGCTCTCCATCCTTTCCGAAACAAACGAAATCTACTCCCCCCAAGTGTCGATACCAAGAGACATAATTGGTAAATGCTCAGATTCAACCTCTTGCAGCGATGTTATAATTTGTTGATACTGATGGAGAAGATCCCAATGCAAACGGCCATTCATTTCGATTATAGGATTGGGAAAACGCCTGATCTCCTTCAATTGCAGACTTTCATCCTGAATAGTTCCCAATATGGCTCTTCCGCTGCTGGCGCCAATGTCTATGGCTAAAAAAAGATGTTAACTTTCCTCTGTTCATTTCGAGGTTAAATATGAAATTATTTAAATTTATTTTCACAAAAATACAGTTAACACATAATTTTCACAATAAAAAAAATGATTTATTAACTGCGTTTTTTTTGATATTGTTTTAAAAACAAATCTGGCCAACACTATCAATAACTGTTTTAATAAGTATTACAGAAATAATATCAAAATTTATAGTATAAAAATCAATTATTAGAACGGTATCAAAGACAATTTAGATACATTTGTAAATCGTAATCAATAATAATTATTGAAAAACTGTTATATAATATATTGTCGCGAAAAACAAGCAAATTGCTATTTTTGTAATTTTTATAGATTATAACTATCTTTGCGTCAGCATATCCCAGCATAGTATTTTTGTAAAAGATAATCATTTATAAATGGCAACATTGATAATCATGCCCAGGCAGGGTCAATCTGTAGAAAGCTGTATCATAACAGAAATAAAAAAAGAAAAAGGGTGATTCCGTTGAAAAGGGAGACATTTTGTTTTCCTACGAAACTGATAAAGCCAGCTTTGAAGAGTCGTCACCTGTCGATGGATTTGTGTTGGCCTGTTTTTACGGCGAGGGCGACGAGGTGCCCGTATTGGATAATATGATGGTTATCGGCGATTCAGGAGAAGATATATCCTCATTGCTTGCCGAAAGCCCGGCAGCGAGTTTAGATAATGAAACAGCTTCTCCCTATGGAGATATCGTTTCATCCGGATCAGCATCAGCCGGCCTTGCCATAGAGGCAGGTGATACCTTTCATTCCGCTCCTGGTTTAACCATGGAATCACCGTTGCAAGAGCCCCTTGTAAGTCCGGCAGGTGCTCATCGGGTAGAGCGGCATTACGTCACACCGCGAGCAGGAAAGCTCGCAGAACGTCATTCACTTGATGCATCCGTTCTTCAGGGTAGCGGTCCCGGTGGCCGTGTGATGGAACGTGATGTGGAGTCAGCACTGGAGAAACGCCCGAAGATGACCGCCCTTGCCAGGGAGGTGTCCTGGGAGCAGCAGGTACTTACCCCCCCACTTTCTCCGGGTAGCGGCCTTGGCGGCAGAGTGCGAGCCTCCGATCTAAGTGCGCCGGTTGATACCCCTACGGGGGGGTAGATTACGAAGATAGGAAGATCTCTAATATGCGCAAGCTTATTGCCCGCTCGATGCATTCTTCGCTGCAGAACTCGGCACAGCTGACACACCATCTTGGAGCCGATGCAAGGCGTATCCTGTCTCTGCGCAAAAGAGCCAAGGCCGCCCATGAAGAAGGTCTTCTGGAAGAAAACATAACCCTGAACGACATGGTCTGCTTCGCGGTTATCAAAGCCCTGAAAAATTCCCCCCCAATGTGAACAGTCATTTTCTGGGAGAAAAGATTCGTTATTTCAATAAGGTTCACCTCGGCCTTGCCGTTGATACCGACCGTGGTTTGATGGTGCCTGTCGTGCGCAATGCTGATGACCTGTCCCTCCCCCCCGGCCTCTCTTTACAGCTTAAAGAGGTTGCTTCGGCCTGTCGTGGAGGTAGTGTGAATCCCGATATTCTCGCTTCCGAGTCGGGCACCTTCACCGTGTCCAACCTGGGTAACTACGGGGTAGAGATGTTTACACCGGTTATCAACCTGCCTCAGTCCGCCATTCTTGGAGTCAATACCATCGTCCCCCCCGTCCTAAAGATATGGGTGACGGCGTTTATGCCTTTGTCCCCCTATATTGGCCTGAGCCTTACCTACGACCATCGCTCGCTTGATGGCGGTGAAGCCACCCGCTTCCTTAAGCAGATAGCTACGGAGATTGAGAATCTTGAAATTGATGTGCTGGCTTGAGAATTCGGTGATTAGCTGATTCGCTGATTTGAAGATTTGAGAATTCGATGTTAACATGTTTATATTTTAGTCGGTTTGATGCTCAATGTTTGAGGTTGATTTATTCTGAACTAGTGACCAGGGGGGCCAACGGCTCAATGAAATAGGCCGCTGAAAACTTGAAACCAAACAACTGAAGAGAAAAATATTTTCATCTATGATAGATTTACTGATTATTGGGGGGGAGGCCCGGCCGGTTATGTAGCGGCCGAAAGAGCCGGTGAAAAGGGACTAAAGGTAGTACTTTTCGAGAAAAAGCTATAGGCGGGGGGGTGTGCTTAAACGAGGGATGTATCCCTACCAAGACATTACTCTACAGTGCAAAGCTATACGAGAATGCATTGCATGGGGGGGACAAGTATGGAGTCTTCGGAGATAACATCCGTTTCGACTATCAGAAGATGGTCTCCCGTAAAAAGAAGGTGGTTCGCAAATTAGTTCTAGGCGTTGAGAACAAGATGAAATTGAACCATGTTGCCGTGGTAAAGGGTGAAGCCTTTATCAAAGGGCGTTCATCATCCGGTATTGAAGTAACCTGTAACGGAGAAAGTTACATGGGTAGAAACCTTCTTGTCTGCACCGGTTCAGAGTCAGCCGTTCCTCCCATCCCCGGGTTAAGGGAGGCGGGAGATACCGTGTTGACCAACCGGGAGATACTGGAGTTGACCGAGCGCCCCCCCGAATCGCTTGTGGTCATCGGTGGCGGGGTTATCGGTATGGAGTTCGCCAGTTTCTACAACAGCCTGGGTACAAAAGTTACCGTTATAGAGATGCTTCCTGAGATCCTGGGAGGCCTCGATTTCGAGATTTCTGCGATGCTGCGTAGCATCTACGCGAAAAAAAGGAATTGACTTCCATCTCAATGCCAAAGTGGTTCAGGTTGAAGGCAACAGTGTTGTTTTCGATAAAGATGGCGAAACCCATCATGTGGAAGGGGGGGAAAGAATACTCCTAAGCGTTGGGCGACGCCCGGTAACTCAAGGTTTTGGTCTGGAAAACCTGGGATTAGAGTTATTGCGTGGTGGTATCAAGGTAGATGAGAAGATGCGTACCAATGTACCCGGCGTGTATGCCGCGGGCGATGTTACGGGCTTTTCGTTACTTGCCCATACTGCAAGCCGCGAAGGAGAGGTTGTTGTCAACAACCTTACCGGCAGGAACGATATCATGCGCTACAATGCCATCCCCCCCGGTGTGGTCTATACAAATCCTGAAGTAGCTGGAGTGGGGGGGAGACAGAGGAGTCCGCCCGGTCCAGAAATATTGCTTATAGGGTTGCAAAACTCCAGATGACATATTCCGGTCGTTTTGTAGCTGAGAACGAGGGTGGCAACGGAATTTGCAAAGTGCTTGTGGGAGAGAAGCATGGCGAGGTTATCGGGGGGGTTCACATGTTGGGAAACCCCAGCAGTGAGATCATCTACGGCGCCTGCCTTGCAATAGAACAGGAGATGACCCTTAAAGAGATGCAGGAGGTCGTTTTCCCACATCCCACGGTCAGCGAGATCTTCAAAGAGGTCGTTTTTTTCGTTTTAAATTGATACTATTTTCTGAAAAGTCTTTTTCATTACAGGCGAACCAAAATAGACTGTCCCTTCTTGCGGTCTTGACCCCCCTCTGGTGAAACAACAGTTATCTGATATGTTGTTTGAGTAAGTTGATCACTTATCATTTAGCTTCCGGATCGATAACGGGCCAGCCAGATGATTCGGTCCTGGGGAAACAATCAGAAATGAGCAAACAGGGTAACTGCTGAAATCAATCAGTCAAACAAACAAATAACGAGTCCACTTTAATAAGCCGTTTTGTAAAAAAAATAGTATTTTATTTTCAAGTGATTATGATGTGAAATCTTCTAATTTGAGACTTCTTCTAGCAGACTCAACAACTAAAAAATAAGAATATAATGCCAAAAGTACAACCCATTGATCCTTCTGAAGTCCGCAAGGCCGGCTTCGTGGAGTTTCAACCTATTGCGGTTAATCAGTATCAAAACCGTTAAGGATGAGTTAGCCAATTTCACACCAGGCGAGTTCATGTCAATTTACCATGACATGGTTTTGATTCGTGAGTTCGAGACCATGTTGAACCTGATAAAAACCAAGGGAGAATACAACGGTACTCAGTACAACCATCCTGGTCCGGCTCATCTGTCCGTGGGGCAGGAGTCCGCAGCCGTGGGTATGGCATGGACACTGGGAGTGGATGATTTTATTTTCGGCAGCCACCGCTCTCATGGCGAAATCCTTGCCAAGGGTATGTCAGCAATTCATAAGCTTACTGACTCGGAACTGATGAAAATCATGAAGGAGTTTTTCGGCGGTTCCGTTCTGAAAATCGTTGAGAAGGATTTCAACGGGACAACCAGGGAACTTGCGCGCCGCTTTCTGGTCTATGGTACCCTTGCCGAGATCTTTGCGCGGGAAACTGGTTTCAACAAGGGCCTTGGCGGCTCTATGCATGCCTTCTTCACACCATTCGGTGTCTATCCTAACAATGCTATCGTGGGTGGCTCCGGAGATATTGCCGTTGGTGCGGCACTCTACAAGAAGGTGAACCGCAAGCCGGGACTTGTTGTAGCCAATATCGGCGATGCATCTCTTGCGTGCGGCCCTGTCTGGGAAGGCATCACCTTTGCCGCAATGGACCAGTTCCGTGAGCTTTGGGAAGGAGATATGAATGGTGGCCTGCCGGTGATCATCAACATCATGAACAACCAGTATGGTATGGGAGGGCAGACCGATGGTGAGACTATGGGTTACGGCATTGCTGCCCGCGTGGGCGCCGGGGGGGTGAATCCCGATCAGATGCACGCCGAACGTGTTGATGGTTACAACCCGTTGGCGGTAATCGACGCCTATAAGCGTAAACGTAAGGTAATAGAGGATAAGAGAGGGCCCGTACTGCTTGACGTGCTGACCTACCGCTTCAGTGGCCACTCCCCGTCCGATGCTTCCTCATACCGTACCAAAGAAGAGGTTGAAGCGTGGGAGTCCCATGATTGCATCCTCAGCTACGGTCGCCAGCTTATTGATGCAGGTTTGGCCTCTCAATCTGATCTTGATTCAATCCGTGTTGATATAGAAGGCTGATGAACGGCATGTTCCTTAAAGCGATTGATGATGAAATCTCTCCAAGGATGGAGAATGCTGAAATTATTGGCGATATGATGTTCTCGAACGGTTCTGTTGATTCTTTCTCGGATGCAAAGCCAGAAGTGTTGCTGCCGATGGAGGAGAACCCGAGGGTGAAGAAGATCTCTAATAAAGAGCGTTTTGCCTTCGACTCAGAGGGGGGGAAGCCATTCAGCAAGATGAAGCAGTTCCAGCTTCGTGACGGGATCTTCGAAGCGATAATCGACCGTTTCTATAAAGATGCATCGCTTATTGCTTACGGAGAGGAGAACCGCGACTGGGGAGGTGCTTTTGGTGTTTACGGTGGGCTCACCGAGTCTCTTCCCTATCACCGTCTTTTCAACTCGCCCATCTCCGAGGCATCTATCGCAGGTACCGCCATCGGCTATGCGATGTGCGGTGGTCGTGTAATCCCGGAGATTATGTATTGCGATTTCATTGGGCGTGCGGGTGATGAGATCTTCAACCAGCTTCCCAAGTGGCAGGCAATGAGCGGCAACGTTTTAAAGATGCCTGTTGTGGTACGTGTCTCGGTCGGTTCTAAATACGGTGCTCAGCACTCACAGGACTGGACCTCGCTTGTAGCGCATATTCCGGGCATCAAGGTTTGTTTCCCCGTGACGCCTTACGATGCCAAGGGACTTATGAACGCTGCGCTTCAGGGAACCGACCCGGTGATCTTCTTCGAGAGCCAGCGTATTTATGATATCGGAGAACAGTTTCATGAAGGGGGGGTGTTCCTGAGGGATATTACGAACTGCCTATCGGTGAGCCGGATGTAAAGAAAGAAGGCAAAGACATTACTTTCCTTACTGTCGGCCATACGCTTTACCCCGCTTTGAAGGCGGCAGAGATACTGGAAGAGAAGTACGGGATGAGTGCCGAAGTGATTGATGCCCGCTCGCTGGTTCCTTTCAATTACGAGCACGTGATAGCATCGGTTAAGAAGACAGGTAAGATCATCGTAGCCGGTGATGCTACCAACCGAGGTTCGTTCCTGAACGATCTGGCAAGCAATATCGGGCAGCTGGCTTTCGACTGGCTGGATGCCCCTGTCTGTGTGCTGGGTTCGCGTAACTGGATAACCCCGGCACATGAACTTGAAAGTGCTTTTTCCCCCCCAGCCGATGGTTTATCGATATTATTCATGAGCGGATACAGCCTTTCGCAGGTTATGTTGCAGGGCAAAACTTCACCAACGGGGAGATTATCAGAAGGGCGAAAAAAAAGGTGTTTAAGCTGAGAAATTAAAATTAATGCAATAGACTATTTATGGCCGCTTATAATGATTTATCCGCTATGAACTTTGTAAATGTAAACGTACATCTGCACACTCCTTACTCGTTTAGTGCCTTCAGCGATATAGACGATGCGCTGGATAGAGCAGTCGCAGAGAATGTGAAGGTGGTAGGTATCAACGATTTTTACACTACCGAAGGTTACGAAGAGTGGGCGGATGGTTGCCGCAAACGCGGACTTTATCCCCCCCTATTCGGCATTGAGTTTATTAGCCTGAACGAAGAAGATCAAAAAGCAGGTTTGCGGGTGAATGATCCCGGGAATCCTGGGCGGACGTATGTCAGCGGGAAAGGCTTGGCGTGTCCGTTTCGTTTGACTGAGCCATTTGCATCGCAGTTGGCTGATGTTCGCACTAAAGCCAACAAGCAGGTGGAAGCGATGTGTGAAAAATTGAACGGAATTCTTACCGGTAAAAATGCCGGATTTATACTCGATATAGATTGGATTAAAGATAATCTTACTAAGGGTTCTGTTCGTGAACGTCATCTGGCGAAGGCCTTGCGTTTGAAAGTTTACGAAAACTGCAGTGGTAACCCAACGAGTATAAAGAACCTGCTAAAGAGATTTTCGATGGGAAAGAGCTGAAATCGACAACCGAAAATCTTGCAGGTGTAGAGAATGAGATCCGTGCTAATCTTTTGAAATCTGGCGGCTTGGCTTTTGTTCCCGAGACTGCTGAAGCTTTTCTTCCGATGCAGACGGTTTGCAAAATCATTCTTGAGGCAGGGGGGGAATACCTACATATCCTTTTTTAGCGGATGATGCTCAGGGAAATTATACAGATTTTGAGCGCGACTTGGAACATGTAGCAGAACAACTGACCGAGCGTGGGTTTCATTCCGTGGAATTTATTACCACCCGAAACGATATGAACTTGCTGGAGAACTATGCTTCGTACCTTCACGACCAGGGTTTTATCGTAACCCTGGGCAGTGAACACAATTCTCCGTCAATGGAACCCATTGAACTTTTTGCCCGCAACCAGACTCCATTATCGGATAAATTGATACGGATAAACTACGAAGGGGGCGTGTGTTATTGCAGCTCATCAGCATTTGGTTACCCAGGGGCTGAGTGGTTATGTGGATGAACAGGGAAACGCTGACCGCTCGAAAAGAGGTGAATTCGTGAAATTGGGAGATGAGTTAATAAGAAACAGAGTCGGAAAACAATAAAGATGAAAGAAATTCAGGATTTAATATCTATTTCGCAGTTCTATGGCAAAGATAGCCGTTTTGTGATCGCCGGAGGTGGAAATACCTCGTTCAAGAACGAAGAGAAAATATGGGTGAAAGCCAGCGGTTCATCACTTGCAACCATCACAGAAGACGGTTTTGCCGTATTGGAACGCTCGCTGCTTGATAAGATATCTGAAAAGCAATACAGCAACAATGCCGCTGAGCGTGAAGAGCAAGTAAAAAAATGATCTTGCCGCTGCTACCATAACAAAAGGTAAACGCCCGTCGGTAGAGACCTCTATGCACAATGTGATCGACTATGCATTTGTCGTTCACTTGCATCCCACTGTCGTTAATGGATTAATGTGTGCTGTAAATGCGGGGGCAGGGCTGAAAAATCTTTTCGGAAAAAAAGTGCTTTATGTGGAGTATACCGATCCGGGATATGTCCTGTTCAAAAAAAGTGGACGAGAAAATAAGGGAATATCGCCGGAAATTCAGCGAAGAACCGCAAGTGATATGGTTGCAAAACCATGGAATTTTTGTAGCTGCAGATAGTATTGAAGAGATAAAATCAATATATTGTTCAATTATTGCGACACTTGAAAGGGCGGTGAGCAACCCCCCCTTGCCAGTAGGTGAAAGGGAGATATGCAACTACACTGTAGAAGTGCTGCCGGCCATCCGTATGTTGGTTTCTGTGGATGGCCTAAAGACCTTGAAAATACGCATGAACGGATTGGTAGAATACTTTTGTGACACTCCCGTTAACCAGGCAGCCGTTGCCAAGCCTTTTACTCCCGATGCTATTGTTTACTGCAAATCAAACTATCTGTTTTAAACGATGATACACCCGAACAAGTTGTTGCAAACGCAAAGGAATCGATTCCAGGTTTTGTAAGCAAGTTCGGTTATCTGCCTAAAGTCTTGTTGATAAAAGGTATCGGGCTTGTAGCCGTGGGTGACAATGCCAGGCAATGCGATATCATACTTGATGTATTTGAGGATGCAATGAGGGTCGCCTTTCTCTCACAATCGTTTGGCGGACCTCACCCGCTAATACAGCCCCCCCAGATCGATTTTATCGATAACTGGGAAGTGGAAAATTATCGCCGAAGTATTGCTGTTGGGGGGGCCTCTAAAGGACGTGTTGATAATAAGACCATTGTGATCACAGGAGCAGCCCAGGGCTTTGGAAAAGGAATAGGACGTTATTTGCTGCAGGAGGGTGCAAATATTGTGATTGCCGATCTGAATGAAGAGGCAGGCAGAGTGACAGCAGAAAATTTCAATAGTCTCGCCAATAACAACAGAGCTGTTTTTATAAAGACAAATGTGGTTGAAATTGAGAGCCTGGAGAATCTTATCCATGAAACCATTTGCCTGTTCGGGGGGGATAGACTGTTTTATCAGTAATGCCGGTGTTTTGCGTGCAGGCGGCCTGGAGGATATGACGCCTGAAAATTTCGATTTCGTGACCAGCATTAATTATAATGCCTATTTTTATTGCACGAAGGTGGTTAGCAGAATTATGAAATTACAGACTCTGTATGCTTCAGGTGATTATTACGCCGACATAATCCAGATAAACTCTAAATCGGGTCTTCAGGGGAGTAAAGCCAATTTTGCATATGCTGGAGGAAAATTCGGTGGTATCGGACTGACACAATCGTTCGCGCTTGAGCTGGCGCCTTATCGCATAAAAGTGAACTCCGTTTGTCCGGGGAACTTCTATGAAGGCCCTCTCTGGAGCGATCCCGATAATGGGTTGTTTGTACAGTATCTGAGAGCGGGAAAAGTACCAAACGCAAAAACCATCGATGATGTGAAAACGTTTTATCTGTCGAAGGTGCCAATGAAAAAGGGATGTACGCCGGAAGATGTTACCAAAGCAGTGCTCTACCTGATGGATCAGTGTGGTGAGACAGGACAGGCATTGCCTGTTACCGGCGGACAGGTAATGTTGAATTAATAAATAGTAGCAAAATGAAAACAAGAGCAGTACGGCTATATGGAAAGAAAGACCTCCGGCTAGAAGAGTTTGAGTTGCCTCCTGTAAGAGAAGATGAAATTTTAGCCAAAGTGGTTTGCGATTCTCTGTGCATGTCGTCTTACAAGGCATCCTTGCAAGGTGCAGAACACAAACGTATCCCCGATAATGTATCAGAAAACCCAATCATTATCGGACACGAGTTTGCCGGCCAACTGGTGAAGGTGGGTGCTAAATGGACTCACAAGTTCAGGGCAGGAGATAAATTTTCTATTCAGCCGGCCTTGTATTACGAAAACGGGCCTGTTGGTATTCTGAGCGCTCCAGGTTACAGTTACCCATATATTGGAGGTGATGCCACCTACGTGATCATTCCTAATGAGGTGATGGAGAAAAAAAATGCCTGTTGACGTATCATGGTGAAGGATATTATCCCGCATCGCTTGCTGAGCCGTTATCTTGTGTTATAGGGCTATGCACGCCAACTATCATACCACACCGGGCAGTTACCAGCACAAGATGGAAATTGTGGATGGTGGAAAGATGGCTATACTGGCGGGTGTGGGGCCAATGGGGCTTGCTGCTATCAATTTCGTGCTACGCCGCGAAGAATTAAAGCCGTCCCTGTTGGTGGTTACTGATATCGACCAGTCACGGCTCAATCGTGCAGCATCTATTTATACCGTTGAGCTTGCTGCTTCACGCGGCATCGATTTGAAATACATCAACACAGGTAAAATCGAGAATCCCGTGGAGGAGTTGAAAGCAATCAGTGGCGGTACAGGTTTCGATGATGTTTTTGTATTTGCTCCTGTAAGGGCGGTTGTTGAGCAAGGCGATGCAATTCTCGGATTTGACGGATGCTTGAATTTTTTTGCCGGTCCCGACAATCCTAATTTCAGTGCAATGTTGAATTTCTACAATGTTCATTATGCCTATACACACATTGCCGGCACAAGCGGTGGAAACAACGATGATATGATTGAAGCGTTGGACATTATGAGCAAAGGGCTTGATCCTGCCGGGCTGGTTACCCATATAGGAGGGTTGAACGCCGTAGCTAATGCCACAAACAACTTGCCTAATGTTGCAGGAGGCAAAAAGCTGATTTATACCCATATAGATATGCCGCTTACTCCTATTTCGGATTTTGCAAAATTAGGCGAAACGGATGATCTTTTTAAAGGATTAGCTGAAATTTGTGAACGGAACAATGGATTGTGGTGTGTGGAAGCAGAAAATTTTTTTACTGGCAAAGGCTGGTATATTATTATAAAAAAATTAATTATAGCTGAAAGTCCATTTTGAGACATCATAAAATGTTTTGTCTCGGCTTTCAACTAATAAAACTATGTAAATGAGACAGTTGGATATTAATTTAATGCATCCGGTGGAACAGATTAACGTGATCATCGGAAGAATCTACAGTAGCGGGATGACAACCACTTCGGGTGGCAATATCTCTATCAGGGATAAAAACGGGGGGGACATATGGATAACCCTTCGGGTGTGGATAAAGGTTCACTTACTGTGAATGATATTATGCAAGTGAAAAAGGACGGGACCGTCATAGGCCTGCACAAACCATCATCGGAGCTCCCTTTCATAAGGCCATCTATGAGGCAAGACCTGAGATAACGGCGATCATTCACGCTCATCCACCTGCACTTGTAGCCTTCAGTATTGCCGGTATTGTTCCGGACACCAAAATTGTACCGCAAGCACATAATATTTGCGGAGATATCGGTTTTGCTCCCTATGGTACTCCCGGCAGTGAAGATCTGGGTGAAAAGATTGCCTGCGAATTCAGGGATACCCGATATAAGGCGGTGATCATGGAGAATCATGGCGTGGTGTTGGGCGGGACCGATTTGATGGATGCATATCAGCGGTTTGAAACACTTGAGTTCTGTTGTCGCACTATCATTAATGCCAAAAGGCTGGGGCATGCGAATTATCTTACAGATGAACAGGTATTGAAATACGTAAATCATTTACCTTCCAATGTTCCACATTTTATGGATATTGAATACCCTTCCGACGAAAGGGCGTTGAGAACCGAAATGGTGAATATTATCAGGAGAGCTTGTAATCAGGGGGGGCTGATGATATCGACTTATGGAACGGTTTCCGTACGCTGGAGAAATAATGATTTTCTTATCACCCCAAGGAATGTGGCACGGTGGGATATTGTACCAAGTGATATTGTGCAGATAAAAGTGGTATGGCCGAAGCGGGGGGGAAAACGCCAAGCAGATCGGTTGCATTGCACCAACGTATTTACCAGTTGAATCCGCACATCAACTCCATTATCTGCACACAGCCGGTGAATCTGATGGCACATGCGGTAAGCGGAACAAAATTCGATGTGAGAACTATCCCCGAAAGCTGGATCTTTCTACAGGATGTTCCTTCCATAGCTTTCGGGTTAATTTTTAATGATGTGGACAGCGTGGCAAGAATGTTCAATGAAAACCGTGTAATCCTGGTAGAAAACGACAGTGTATTTGTAACTGGAGACAAACTGCTTAATACCTTCGATTACCTTGAGGTAGCTGAATTCTCTGCTAACTCACTTGTGATGGCCTCTTCGATTGGTTCGTTACAACCGATTGGAGACAAAGAGATAGATGAGTTACGAATCGCGTTCAATGTGAAATAGATTTAAAGTCACTATGTTGTCTTTTTAACAAGGCCTGTTTTTTTATATATGCAAATAATCTTTTCCCACAGTAGGGTGCCGGCGTTTAATCTGTCGGCAGAAGAGTATCTTTTCCCGAAACTGGGAGAAGATTTTTTTGCTACTGTATATAAACAATCCGAGCATTATTATCGGATCCAATCAGGCGGTGCTCAATGAGGTGGACCAGGATTTCTGTATTGAGCATGGAATACGGGTTGTTCGGCGGTTGTCGGGAGGGGGGGGCAGTATATCATGATACCGGGAATCTGAACTACAGTTTTATTATCGATAAAACAGAAGCTCCGCTAAGCCATCGTTTTCTCGATCCTGTGGTGGAGGTATTGCACAGAATGGGCATACCGGCTGAAATCAGAAAGAGAAAAGACCTCTGGCTGGATGGATATAAAGTATCGGGTACGGCGTCTCATGTTTCCAGGGGGGGAAGGGAGCTTCATCATGGCACATTGCTTTATGATACGGATTTGCAGATGCTCAGGAGGTCTCTTGATGCACAAAACAGAAGTCTGATCAAAAAAAAGCTACAGCATCTGTACCCAGCCCCGTTAAAAATATCAGATCTTTTCTAAATGATAAAACCGGAGTAACAGTGGAACCCGAACAGTTTTTTTTCAACAATTTGCCCGACAGATGGCTCAACAGTTAGGAGTAAAGGAAATAGGGGGGGCTTTTCAGGAGGAGGAGATAGCAGAGATTGAGGAACTGCAAAAGAACAAGTATACACAGCGTGACTGGAACTACAGGATGTAGTCATTCCGATTTTGAAATTTCTGAAAAGTCAGTACGGCTAATTACTTGACGGTAGCTGGATGTAGCCATTTCGTTTTGAGAGCTTCCTGAGAAAATAATGGTATAAAAAGATTAGAACAGGACCTTTTAGTAGCGTTTAGAACCAATTGGCACACAATGTTACAGTTAAGTCAATATTTTAGAGCCAATTAAATAACCTTCCCTGCCAGGTTTCCCTTTCCAGGAACCGTTTAATAATCTTCTCCCGCACCTCGTAGTTCTTCAGGCCCCCCCAGTCCGGTGCAATTAGCAGCTTCGCGGGCGACTGAGAGGTGAACCGCTCAATGTAGATTTCCGGATTTAACCTTTCAGCGAAATCGACACACATATCTATATACTCCTCCAGCGAAAACAGGTTAAATGATTCAGGGAGTAATCTGAATTCTTTGGCCATAGCTGTCCCTTTTATTATCTGCAGCTGATGCAGTTTCAATGTTGTTAAAGGCAATTTGGAGAGTTCTTCGGCATGGTGCAGGATATCTTCTTCTGTTTCTCCGGGCAGGCCCAGGATCATGTGTGCGCCTGTCGGGATCATTCTTTCTGCCGTTTTACGGATCATTACGGCAGATTCTTCATAGGTATGTTGACGGTTTACCCGTTCCAGTGTTTTATTTAATGTTGACTCCACACCATACTCCAGCATTACAAATATTCTCTTGCGCAGATCCTCAAAATAATCCAACAGCCAGTCAGACATGCAGTCAGGACGTGTACCAACGATTAATCCCACCACATTGGGTGTGGCGAGTGCCTCTTCATATTTCCGAATGAGGCTATCTTTGCTTTCGTAAGTGTTTGTATAGGATTGAAAATAGGCAAGATATTTCATCTCCGGATATTTGTGCGAGAAGAAATCAATGCCATCGGCCATCTGTTCGGTAACGGATTTGTCCGGTTTGCCGTAACCGGGACTAAAACTCTGGTTGTTGCAGTAGGTACATCCGCCGCGTCCCTTGCTGCCATCGCGGTTGGGACATGTGAAGCCGGCATTGATGGATATCTTCTGCACTTTGAATGGGAATCTTGCCGAAAGGAATTCGCCAAAATCTTTATATGGTTTGTCGTTTGAAAACATTTCAGGAAGTTTATTAGCAAAGATACGGAAAAATATATTTGTAGATATAGTCCAGGGAAATGATTAAAAAAATCTATTCAACACTCATATATGTTACAATAGCAGCTTAATAATTCAGCTTTTGCTTGTCTCAAAAGTATGAACTAATGAGATAAAAAAAACTGTCCGGAATCAGTTCCGGACAGTTTTAAAAAAAATATATTTATTGAAGATGTATTATGCTCCTTTTTCTGCGTCAGCCTTTGGCTCTTCTTTCACCTCGGTATCAGGTGCTTCAGCTTTTGGTCCTTCTTTTTCAGCCTTTGCAGCATCGGCATTAGAGTCCTCATTTTCAGAAACGTTAGCTTCATTGGTTTTGGACTTTCCTTCCGCTTTTACATCATCAGTAGCTGTTTTGTCATCTTTCTTCTC
>JMBV01000087.1_pt1 | contig 35280 bp, 46 predicted proteins | sample 616531 | NCBI WGS metagenome assembly JMBV01 (sample SAMN02727904, study PRJNA239997) | anaerobic digester metagenome | biome: anaerobic digester; isolation source: mesophilic anaerobic digester inoculated with municipal waste water sludge... | place: Germany: Bielefeld University, CeBiTec ...
GTTACGCCAGTGCAGGGTACACAACGTACCTATTGCCTGCAACCGTTACAGTGCAGACCTTATGATCACCAGTTCTCTATGGGACGACAAAGAATATGTGCCCCCCCTGCCACCACGGTATGAGGAGTTTGACAGGAAAGAGTTTAACCTGTAACATTAATTTTCTAATCCGGACATAGGCATACGGTCAGTTCGACATGAAAAATTTCACCTGCAACCTCATATGAACGAAACAGCCTCTCATTAGCTTTTAGCTAATGAGAGGCTGTTTCGTTCGTTGAAAGACTACTTCTATTTAACTATCTTCAACTCTTTTATAATATTTGGCGCTTCCATCACCCTATCTATTATATACAAAACATAACGAATATCGACACTGATCATGCGCTGCATCGAGGGTTCGAAGAGGATATCACCACTCAGCGACTCCCAGTTACCATCGAATGCCAGGCCTATAAGCTCCGCTTTACCATTCAGCACGGGGGCTGCCGGAGTTGCCGCCAGTAATATCGTTATCGGACAAAAAAATTCACCCTCATGCAGCCATCTTTATCACCATACATTCCAAAATCCTTTGAGCGGATGGCATCGAGGATATATCTCTGTACATCAAACTCCGGGTCACCCGGTTTCTGTTTCTCCAATACTCCCTCTGTTGTTGTATAGTAATCGTACCAGACAGCATCACGCGGTTTGTAACCTTTCACCGTTCCGTAGCTCATCCGCTGCGTGAAATTGGCATCGGGATAGAAAGTTCTATGGGAATCCATTTCCATCAAGGCTGCCATGAACTCCCTTTCGCCACGAAGTATTTTCTCATAGGCCGGCATCATCTTTCCCGACAGTTCATACCCCCCCATATCGGTCGCGGACAGCGCCAGCTCCATAGCCGGATCGTTTGTCAGCTCCTGCATATCGGCAGACTGCAACAGCTGCAGTAACTCTTCCAGAGAGGTAAACTGTGTATTGCAAAACAGCCAGTCGGCATATTTTTCATAATCGCCTCCGAACTCCTCCCTTATTTTATTGTAAATATCGGATGATATTGTTCAGGCACACGTTCTGCATAAAGCTTCATTAAAATGGGAAGCACCTTTTTATCCAGTCCGGGATCATAATTTTTATACGACTCTATAAGACGGTCGTTAATAAACGCCTGCTTGTCCTCTTCGGTTCCACCGGAATCGAACTGAAGGATGGTGTTGGCAAACCTTATCAGCTCTATACCGTTATTGAATGTCTCTAGAAAGTAGGTAGTATAACGAGCCATTTCATCTGAGCCGGTATAGGCCTCTTTAAGAGTTGTGAGAGTGCTATCGTATTTTGCTTTGTTGTTGGGATTGCTGTTGATCCATTTAAGCAACCTTGCTTCCAGTAACTCTTTCCGGGGGGGTAATACTTCAAGATTGACAATTGCCTTGTTCATTCCCATTGAGTTTTTCCAGTAGTTGGAGCTTCCGGCGTACTTATTGGAGTATTTGATGCGGATTGTGTCGTTTTTTTTCATGGCATCCCACCATACATCCTGCTTTGCGCCCCTCACCTCAACACGGGGAGTGTTTTCAGACTCCATTGTCTGGTGTATTCCCCCCCAAGACGACAAATATCGTTGCGTACTCCCAGGATATCCTACCGTCATCGAATAATCGCCCTGCGTAACACCTGCAATCGAAACGGGAACTACATGTTTGGGTTTGTACGGAACGTTGCTTTTACTGTAATTTGCAGGCTTGTTGTTCTTTCCGGCATAGACACGAAAGACAGAGAAATCACCTGTATGCCTCGGCCACATCCAGTTATCGGTATCACCCCGAACTTCCCCCCCACCGACGAGGGAGGAGCAACCACCAATCGTACATCACGGAAAACATCATAAATAGCCATATAGTACTTGTTGCGGGAGTAAAAAGGGACTACACGAACATGAGTAAACGGATCATCCTCATACTCCCTGATCAACTCGTTAGAGATGGAGTCAATAGCCAGCTCCCGCTGTATTTCACTGAGCACTAATGGCACATTGGGCACAATACGGCTGGTTACATCTGTCATCGACCTGAGGAACGAAACGGTAAGGCCATCTGCATACAATTCATCATCTCTTTTGTTTGCAGCAAAACCGTTCTTCAAATAGTCATGCTCAACATCGCTTAGTTTTTGTATAGCTCCATATCCACAGTGATGGTTAGTGAAAATCAATCCTTTTTTTTGATACCGCAACACCACTGCATCCTCCGCCAAAGATGACAACAGCATCTTTCAGCGATGGGCTGTTTTCACTATAAAGTTTATCCGCTGGAAATGTAAAGCCCAACTCCTGCATACGTGCAACGCTCTCGCTATTAAGCTCCTTTAGAAGCCACATGCCCTCATCGGCTCTCGACAAGAATGTTACGAGCAATATAGCAAGAGATAAAAATGGTTTCTTCATAAAGAATAAAGTTTCTATATTGATTATTGATTATTGATTCCCAATTTCCTGATATTACATATCATCAAAATTGTTTACAATCTTAAATTTTTCTGATGTATCATCAAAAATTCTGAAATCTGAGCTCAAAATTCATAGTTGCAATTTCCAAATTACAAAATCCAAATTATGAGTTAATGATTCTATTTTAATGATCACTAAGTTTTTTTTCCTTCCCAATTAATTTTCTTTGAGTGCATCTTTTAGTGGCCCGTACTGAACTTATTGGGTTTTATGCCTTAAAATATTTCCCTATAAACGGCCATTCTCTCAAAGGGAATTCCCTCTTCACAACCACAAATATATACGCCACTATAAAAGCGGTGTTTAACAACAATCTGCTCCACAGATTTGGAACATAGTTATATGTTGACACAATTCCTGCAAAAAGGATTATTGACAGCAGAAAAAAAGAATCCGGCTGATTTTAAATTGTATGGAATAGGATAATTTTTTTGCCCCCCCAGGAAATAAGATATTAGCATCATAGATAGATTGGCAATGAATGACGCCCAGGCACATGCCATATAACCAAAGTGCGGAATAAACAGCACATTTATTAATATGGTGATAATAAAGCCAAATATTGAAATATATGCTCCCCCCCATTTTGTCTGATCGGTAAGTTTGTACCAGAGAGAGAGATTGAAATAAATCCCGAAAAACAGCTCACCCATAAGGACAATTGGCACCACTTTCAATCCAACGTGATATTTAACGGGTATCAGATATTTGATAATATCAATGTAACCTACGGTCACTAGAAAGATTAACAATCCGAAGATGATGAAATATTTAGTAGCATCACTGAACGATTGCCTGTCGCCTGAAGCCTCTTTATTCCGGGCAAAGATAAATGGTTCAAAGGCATAGCGGAATGCCTGGGTAAACATCACCATAATAATGGCTATCTTGAAGTTCTGTCCATAGATACCCAACTCCGTATAAGCATTTATCTTATCAGGATAAACCCAGGGAAAGACAATCTTATCGACTGTCTGATTCAAAATGCCCGCAACACCAAGAATAAGAATGGGGGGGAAAGAATACTGCAACATTTTGCGGAGCAGCTGCATGTCGAAAGTCAATCTGATTCTCAGCTCCGGCGATACCATCAGAAACTGAATAACAGAAGCAGCAAGATTTGATATAAGTATGTAATCTACACCTTTACTGATATCGAACCAAGAAAATATGTCTGGGTAAACGGCTTGAAGCCGTGGACAAGCCAGAAAGAAGAAGAGGTTGAACAGGATGGTGAGTACTACGTTCGCTATCTTGATAGTCGCAAAACGTATGGGCCGCTTTTAAACCTGAGATTGGCAAAAGGAATTGAACCAAGTACGTCAAAGCATAGGATTACAACCATGATTAACAGGTAGTGAGGTCTCATTGCCGTGCCACCCAATGCTAATGCTGCCGGCTTCAGAAATAATAATGCCAGGATAAAGAATATCGATGTTGTTGCAGCGATGCTGATAAATGTGGTTGAAAAAAACCCTTACGGGGTTATCCTCCTTATTGGCAAAACGGAAAAAGCCGGTCTCCATCCCGTATGTAAGAATCACCTGTAGAAGAGCCACCCAGGCATAGAAATTGGTGAGCACCCCCCCTATATCGGAGACCCTTGGCAGTGCAAAAGCCCAATAAAGCGATAAAAGCCAGCTAAGGAGTTTTGGCAGGACGCTTCCCAAACCGTAAAAAAAAGGTCTCCTTTGCCAACGTTTTCATTCCATTCGCCATATTTATCTGAAAATTTTCATCGTTTCAAGTGATACGGTCACAAAAGTACAATTTTTCGTCAAGCTCTCCCAAAAAGGGGGTCATTATTTATCTTTAAGAATAATGGTAACCAAAAATTCAAAAAAAACCACTTACTTTGCAGGTTGAAACAAATATAAAGATAGAAATATGAAATAAAAGCATGTAATCAGCCTGTAACCTGAAGAAAAAGGTACTGGTAAAACATGCACTACAAAATTATGGCACAACAGGACGACGTTTTTAAGAAACTGGTATCGCATTGCAAAGAGTACGGGTTTGTATTCCCTTCAAGTGAGATCTATGATGGATTGGCAGCTGTGTATGATTACGGACAGATGGGTGTGGAACTAAAGAACAACCTTAAGAAATATTGGTGGGACAGCATGGTGCTACTGCATGAGAATGTGGTAGGAATAGATTCCGCCATCTTCATGCACCCTACCATCTGGAAAGCATCGGGACACGTGGAAGCTTTTAACGACCCGCTTATAGATAACAGGGACAGCAAGAAACGGTATCGTGCCGATGTACTGATAGAGGAGTATCTGGCAAAGCAGGATGACAAGATAGAGAAAGAGGTAAAAAAAGGCTGAAAAACGTTTTGGAGACAGGTTTGATGAAAAAAATGTTCCGTGAGACCAACCCTCGAGTATTGGAATACTGTGAGAAAAGGGATGAGATTCACAGCCGCTTTGTTAAGGCGCTTAACGATAACAATCTGGAGGAGCTACGCCAGATTATAATTGACTGCGAGATTGTTTGTCCAGTTAGCGGAACACGTAACTGGACAGAGGTGCGTCAGTTCAACCTGATGTTTGCCACAGAAATGGGATCTACATCCGACGGTGCCATGAAGGTTTATCTTCGACCCGAGACAGCACAGGGTATCTTTGTCAATTTCTTAAACGTCCAGAAAACAGGACGTATGAAGATACCTTTCGGCATTGCACAGATAGGGAAAGCATTCCGCAATGAGATCGTTGCCCGTCAGTTCATCTTCCGAATGCGTGAATTTGAACAGATGGAGATGCAGTTTTTTGTTGCCCCCGGGAGAAGAACTGAAATGGTTTGAGCACTGGAAGCAATTCCGTATGAAATGGCACCAGGCTCTGGGTTTTGGGTCCGCAAAATATCGTTTTCACGACCACGATAAGCTGGCGCACTATGCTAACGCTGCTACAGACATAGAGTTTGAAATGCCGTTTGGATTTAAGGAGGTGGAAGGAATTCACTCCCGTACCGATTTCGATCTGAGCCAGCACGAGAAATATTCTGGCAAGAAGATGCAATACTTTGATCCGGAACTGAACAAATCTTATGTACCGTATGTGGTTGAGACCTCAATAGGTGTGGACAGGATGTTTCTATCGATACTGGCCGCTACCTACCACGAAGAGAGATTGGAAGACGGAGAGACACGGGTATTGCTGAAGCTGCCCCCGGCACTTGCACCCGTTAAACTGGCCATCCTCCCGCTTGTTAAAAAAAAGACGGGTTGCCAAAGAAAGCACGTGAAATTATGGACGAACTTAAATTTTGCTTTACCTGCCAGTACGACGAGAAAGATAGCATCGGCAAACGATATCGCCGACAAGATGCCATAGGCACACCTTTCTGTGCCACCATAGACCATCAGACGCTCGAAGACAATACGGTAACAATTCGTTATCGCGACACCATGGAACAAGAAAGGGTATCCATAGATTCACTGCAACACACCATTGCAGACAAGGCCGATATGAAATATTTACTGAAACAATTATCAGAATAGAATTATGAAGATGTATTCAACCATATTCATCATTTTAAGTGCTGCCATTCTGTTTACATCATGTGATAAAACAGAGACATTTGATGACAAGTGGAAGCTCGACAACGAAGCACAGTTTGCCCTCATCACTAACGATGCCAGGTATAAAAAGATAAATTCTCAATCAGGAAAAGGGTTTATCATGCAAAAGGAGATTGAGTCGGGTGACGGCGCAACCCCCCCGTATTTCACCGACAGGGTTGAAGTGCTTTATACCGGATGGTATAAGCGCGACTGGTCGAAATCGGACACCTACAAAGATGATAAGGGTAACATCATCTACAATAAAGTAATTTTCGATTCAACTGCAAACAGAAATAATATCCCCCCCAGTAAATTCCAGATAAAAGAGCTTGTAGATGGTTTTTCCACTGCACTGCAGCATATGAAGGTGGGTGACAAGTGGGAAATTTGGATCCCATGGTATATGGGATACGGAGATATTTCATCAGGGACTATCCCCGCTTACACCACTCTGGTTTTGAAATTGAATTGGTCAGCATCCTTTAGAAATCACGTTAATAAACGAACAAACACCTGTTTTTTCACAAACTAAGCAAAAACTGTTCAATGGCACCTTTTACCTGAATACGGGCTCCATTGAATTTATTGACCATCACGGTAAAAGCCAACTTCTTGTTGCCATCGACCAGATATCCTGCGTAACACTGTACTCCGCCAATGCTGCCGCTCTTTGCCGAAACTTTACCACTTAGCCGGGTATTTTGGAGGAAGTTCTGAAGTGTTCCGTCCTGCCCTGCCTTCGGAAGTGAATCGAAGAAAGGAATTGAATAATTGCTTTTATTATACATATAAACCAGTAGATCATCTAAAACAAGGCGCTCACCGCATCCTGAGGTGCCAGGCCACATCCGTCGTACATTTGCAGCGATGAGACGTCAACCCCTTTCTCTTCCAGAACTCCTTAACATACTCTATACCTGCTTCAAGCGGATCGGCATAGATATCTTTATTGCTGTATCTTCCAATGGTACGGATAAGATGTTCGGTATAGTGATTGTTGCTCTCTACGTTTATCTCATGTATAATCTCCTTCAATGTGCGGGAAAGCTGTGTAAAGATAACCCTGCCGATATGGTACGGTTGGCTTCTGTCTGATGAGCAGTTCAGTGAAAAATAATCTGAACGGGCTGTCTCCACCTTGCCAATTTTAAAGCCGGCCCGGGAGAGATAAGCGGCAAGAGTCTCACCCAGCAGCAAGCCAGGATCGGGAATATCTCCTTTTATGCTGAATTCGACCCGCCCTGCAGGTATATCTCCTCTAACGGCCCGATCGTAAGAAAAAGGAACTCCATAAATATAACCGTTATCAAGTCCCGTGTTATTCAGCGACAAGCTGTTCAGAAACTTAAGCCCTTTTATTGCAGGTTCCGTGCGAAGAATTTTTGGACAGCCATTCTTATCGGTAGTATTGAAAAATAGCCTGTAGCTATTATCGAAAATACTGATCCCGTAAGCGCCAGCTGCATAATAATTACCAATGTCTATCCATGTCCATTCAGGAGAAATACCGTTGTAACCAAACAGGTTATCAACAACGTAGATAAAATATTCCGGGTCCACAGGAAGAGACTTTTTCAAGGCATCGACACCATTAATGAAGAAAGCGTTGGGGGGGTTCTCTCTAAATGCTTCACTCCCCAAAGTGGGATCACCAGATCCAATAACCAGTATACGAGAGGGATCATTTGCATCTATCGCCAGGTCGGTCTTATATCTGTAGTTTTCGCCAAGAACTTCAATTGCTGTAGCTGTGGTAACCAGCTTCAGCACCGATGCCGGAGCGAGCGATTTATCGGCATTATATGACACAATCCTCTTCCCGGTTTTCATATCGGTAACAGATATTCCAACCGATGCATGCTTAAGAGCAGGATGAGTGATGAATTGCTGTAAAGCTGTCTGTGAATAGCCAAAGCTTGCTAAAAACAGGAAAACTGAGAGAACGAGATTTTTTTTGCATCGAGACTTATCTTTTGATTTTAGCAAACTTACATAAAAAAAATTTGTGATCTTTTATGGAGCTTGAAAAAAAATCAATGAGAATTTTTCGAAACAATATATATGATATTCCATATTGAAGTCACAGATAATGGGAAAAAAAAGAGATTGACAGGCAGACAGCCTACCCTTTCAGCAGTTCATCAATCCTTAACAACCGGTATTCTCTTTTTTTAACTCTTTTATCAGATCATCCAATAAATCATACAGCTTATCGGTACGCTTCGGATCGGTTCCAATATGAATTAAAAGTACAAAACCATTCAATCCATCTTTCTCTTCATATTCTAAAATATTGTAATAAATTGTTTCCGAAGAACGGTAGTTCTTCATATCGGGAGTGGTGTAATCGGCATTTGATGTAGTTCCAGGTGTAAAATTTACTATCTGTACTCCCTTCGCTTTTGCCCAATAACTGATCTCCCGGTTATACCATTCATAAGGTGGCATAAAATAGCGGGGCGACTGAATTTTCAAACCAATTTTCCGCATTGCTTTATAGTTATCATTCAGATCTTTTTCAAACTGCCGGCGGGTCACAAGTGTTGAGTCGCGCTTATTCCAGTCGGCATATAGCAAGTGTTTATCGGAGTGTGGGCCCATATAATGGCCCTCCTCTCCTAGTTTTCGTGCTATGACAGAATATTTGCGATAAAACTCACCTGTGAGAAAAAAATGAACCTTTCACTCCATTTTTTTTCTAATGCTTGCAGAATGGTTTCGGCACCATCGGCATATTCGTGTCCTGTAAAAACCAGCGAGAGCTGCTTTTTGAATGTATTCCCACGCACTATGCCTCCCTCTTCAATTTTCTTATTTTTGCTTATCAGGACAGCCTTCGTAATACCCTCTTGAGGATAATAAACGTGGTTAAATTGCATAAAGTCCTTTTCTGCACATAACATTTGAGAAAAAGGAATCAGCAAAAAAAACAAAAATCAATTTCCTCATATATTTTTTTTATTCAACTTTCGGATCTGTTGCAACTACAGCCGTACATACTATATTTCAATACTTTATATGTTTATACAGAAATATTGATTGTAATTCGTGCAAGATACAAATTATGTATGATTCAAAAAAAATTTCAATCAGAAGTTGCTTTTTTTTGAATAGTTCTCTTCTGTAATAAATCGCAAATCTTTCATCTAAGATACAGATAGGCAAGAGGTTACGCAGGACCCTCGAAAGAGCCATACTCTATTGACATTCAGCGATTTATAAGATTTAAAAAAAACACCAAACTATTGATATTGCATATAATATCAACATCTTTATTGGCACATTTGTAATAGATGAAACTTTTAGAGGGATTATAAGGTCAAAAAGCAGCCACAAAAAAACCCTGCACAGGTAAATATGCAGGGATAGTAAAAATATTATGATCTGATTTAAAACTTATATCCTACAGAGAGATATGCGTTTTGGTTTTTACATCGCCATTGGAATAATTGGCAATCTTAAGCAATCCCATATCCCATCCGAGATCAACAAGGAAAGGCCCAAATTCTGCACCTACACCGAGTCCTAACCCGGCATCAAATGGTTTAAGTAATCCATCATCGCCAAAAGTATCGGCCAGGTCAACACCACCACTTGAAATTTTACCTCCTACACCATAAGCTACATAAGGGCCGCCATGAAATACCATACGTGTTCCCGGGGGGTAATATCAGTCTTATAGGCATAATGGACAGGGATCTGCAAATTCAACGAATTAACTGTGCCGTCCACTTCTCCGATGATTGGAAAATCATAATCAATTTTGTGCCTTTGGTTGTAAAAAAAGCCCGGACTGAATTGCCATTGCAGGAGCAAATTCATACTCGGCAGCTAAACCAATATTAAACCCGAACTTAGCATTTTTACTGTTCAGTTCTTCACCCCCCCAGAAATTGGACATATTCACGCCACCTTTTACTCCGAGACTTACTTGTGCGCTGACAGCCGTTGCAATTGCAAGCATGGATACAACTGCTACAAATCTAATTTTTTTTCATAATTAATCAAGTTAAGTTTTAGTTAATATACCTATTATATATCTCATTCACAATACTTGAATTAAAACATTTTTAAAGGTTTTTTTGTTCGCACCTGAAAGTTTATTTACCTATTCAACTCCCTTATGCATTAATTTCTGTCTCGTACAGCTAAATATGAGGAATATAGATGTTATTTTGGTAACAAAACAATATAATACATTTCCTTTAGGTAAAATCTATTTTACCGCAGTTCCGCGATCTTTCTTTCTGATTGTGTAGTGTTTGAATATTTACCGAAGTATTGGCTATAAATATCGCAGTTCAAACATGGGAAATGAGAAAATTTTATTTGCAACATCCTTTATCTGTTTGGAGGTTATTGCGTCTATTTCGGAAAACAGTTCATCCAACGAGATATAACGGTTAAAATGCAAATAGTATTTTGCCATGGTCAAAGCATTATTTTCTCTGCTTTCAGATGCAATTCCCAATTGCCCTTTCCACTGTCGCTTAGCCAGCGACAGCTGCATAGGTGTTAACTCGATCTCTTTTACTTTATCTATCTCTTTATTAATAAGACTAATGCACTTATCCTTATTTTTGAGGTCACTTGTGAAATATATGGCAAATAGTCCAGTATCGGTATAAAAAGTGACATTGGACTCAACATTATAAGCCATGCCGTATCTCTCTCTGAGCATATTGTTAAGACGACTGTTCATACTTCCGCCACCCAGAATATTATTGAGCAGGTAGAGAGCCTGTTTTGTGGATGATACATATCAAACGTATTACATCCCAACATAACATGTGACTGTGATGTGTTTTTATTTAGAACACGCTTATGTGGTGAAAAAAAGAGCAGGTGCAAACCTTTCTTTGACAGGGCAAAAGGACTGGGGGGGAACTGAAAAATATTTTTCCACCAGCCGTATTATTTTTGTAAAAGGTGTTTTACCAAAAGAAAAAAACAACATCTCTGAAGGGTGATATTGCCTTTGCACAAAACTAACAATACTATCCCTGTTAAAATTTCTCAACGAATCAGGATCCCCTAATATATAGTGTCCGATATCGTGTCCGGTGAACATCATATTCTCAAAATCGTCATAGATAAGCTCCGATGGTGAGTCGTAATAAGAGTTTATCTCATCGATAATAACCTCCCTCTCCCTGTCAATCTGATGCGAAGAGAACTCGGAATGAAATATCAGGTCGCTCAGTAATTCCACTGCCCTTGGAAAATATTCATGCAGAAAAGTAGAATAAATAAATGTCTCCTCCTTTGTAGTATAGGCATTCAGCTCTCCTCCAACATTCTCCATTCTATTGGAAATATGGTGTGCCCTGCGTTTTGCCGTACCCTTGAACAGCATGTGTTCTACGAAATGAGCCATACCATACTCTTCTGGATATTCATCACGGGCGCCTGTATTCACCACTATCCCACAATAAGATATTTCGGAGGAAAAGCTTTGTGAATAATTCGAAAACCGTTTGGTAATATATGTGTCTGTACTGTCATAATTTATTAGAAACTCCTATGCTCTCTGCATATACTTTTTTTTATGCCCTGAAGAGAGTCTTTCAATAGCATAACGCAGCATAGTGCGTGGCATTTTCTTATAGTATTTGTCGAGAAATCCTGTAAGCACCGATTCATCGCGTTTGCCTGTCTCTCGTAGCATCCAGCCGCATGCTTTATGTATCAGGTCGTGGTTGTGAGACAAAAACTTCTCAGACAGCTGCAATGTATCCCCCGAAATCGTTATCCCTGATAAACGCCATGGTGGAAACAACAGCTATACGCTGATTCCATAAAAGGCCGCTATCTGCCAGGCAATATAAAAGAGAGCGGTCTTTCTTATTCTTCAACCATTCGCCCACTATTTGGTAACACGACAAATCCACAAGATCCCAGTTATTTATGCACGATGTATGTGCAAGATAAAAATCAACGATCTCATTTCGTTTCAGCTCACCAGCCTTTTATACTGCTCAACAAGTATTAGCAATGCACATAAACGACACTCATGTAATTCATCGTTCAGCAGTTTTTCCAACTCCGCGAATGACATATTTTTATGTACTTTAGCCACATAACGTGTTTCCGGAACTGTACATCCGATAAATTTATCTCCTTCCCCGTATTGCCCCTCTCCTGTCTTGAAGAAATACTTAGAATGTTCTGCTTTTTTTGGGATTTCCCAAAGCAAGGAGCTGTCTTTTTATATTTTCTGCCGTCATCAAATGATATGCGTAAATTCTAAATATTAGTCTGCTCTGAAAACCCCAAAACTCGATTTTGGTGGCTTACAACTTGCTGAAAATCAGCGAGAATTTTGGGCGATTTTCAGCAGAAAAGACTTATCGGAGTGAGCTCAAATATTAAGGTGAAAACTCTAATAACGGATAAACTGAATACATTAATGCTGATTTACTGACTTAGAAAAATCACAACTCAGTTGACCCGTGACACCGGATAAGTACCTTCATAAAATCCCACAATATTTTGTGACATTTCAATTGACATATTTATACGGTCTTCGATGGTCTTTGTGCCGGCATGCGGAGCTAACACTACATTGTCAAGCTCAACCAGTTCGGGAATAATATGCGGTTCGTATTCAAAACATCAAGTGCTGCGGCCCATATCTTTTTCTCTAAGCGCCTTAGCCAAAGCCTTTTCGTCCACCATACCCCCCCCGGGCCCGTATTAATGAATATGGCTGTAGATTTCATCATGTTCAGTTGTTTTTCGCCTATCATATGATATGTTTCAGGAGTGTAGGGAGCATTAAGTGAAATGTAATCAGCTGTCCTAAGCAGCTCCTCAAAAGTAAAATAACGGGCATTGTACTGCTTTTCAAGAGATTCATTCAATCTGTTCCTATTATGGTAGATTATCTCCATCCCCCCCGATGCCACTGCACGCCTGGCAAGTGACTGTCCTATACGTCCCATTCCTATAATACCCAAAGTTTTACCATACACAGACTGTCCACTTTCGGCATATATACCCCCCCAGTTAACGCCTTCTGGTAAACGCAACTTGCGATCATAATACCCTATACGTCGGCCTGCAGCAGGAGAAGCCCGAAAGCAAACTCTGCCGTAGGTTCCCGTGTTGAATTAGGGATATTTGTAACTGTAACCCCTTTCGCTGTCGCATACTCTACATCAATATTGTTATACCCAACACCAAAATTGGAAATCAGTTCCAGCTTCACGGCCTTATCCAATATATCTTTGCCGGTATAAAAGCTGAAATTAGGGACAAGAACCTCGTAATCGGGAATCAACTCCATAACTTCATCTTTTGTAAAATAGGATTTATTTTCAGGAAGCGTAACCTTATATTTTCCCTCCAGCATTTTTAATCCTTCCGGTTTTAAACGATAAGCTATCAAAACTTTCTTCATTGTTGTAATATTAATGATATTAATGATTCTAACCGCATATTCAGGACAGATGATGTATCTTTTAACGAGTTATCAATGCAAATTGTTTTTGGGAAACAATTATGATTAAGTAAGTAGGTATGCTAACAAAAAAAACGAGCCTTTAGACTCGTTTTTTTTGCTCTTCAGGCTGGACTTGAACCAGCGACCCTCTGATTAACAGTCAGATGCTCTAACCGACTGAGCTACTGAAGAATTAATACACCCTTTAAAACTTTACTTTTCTGCTCTTCAGGCTGGACTTGAACCAGCGACCCTCTGATTAACAGTCAGATGCTCTAACCGACTGAGCTACTGAAGAATTAAATTTTCGATCTCAGAAAAGTGATGCAAAAGTAGTATAAATTTCCGAATTAACCAATATCTGTAGCGAAAAAAAATGGACATCTAATTTTTTTTGTGTAAAAACAGGCTCGGGAACGATCAATTTATGATTTGTCGAATATAAATATTTGAAACTTTTTATTACCTTTGAAACGTAATCAATCAGCATAAACAAAGATTAAAATGATATTCAAATTTCTAATTCTTTCCGATGAAGCAGATAACTTCAAAAGGGAAATCAAAATTGATGCCGATGCCACTTTTTTGGATTTCTACCATGTTATTTTAAACTGCACCGGTTTCAGCAATAAGGAAATGGCATCGTTCTTCTTATGTGACAACAAGTGGCGTAAGCTGCAGGAAATCACGCTGGTAGAAATGGATACATATTCTGATGAGGACTCCTATATAATGGAGAAATGCATTTTGAGCGACTATCTTGAAGATGAAAAGCAAAAGCTGATGTACGTTTTCGATTATCTCACCGAACGCGCACTATATATTGAATTATCAGAAATAATTCCCGGAAAAAAAACCTTGATAAAGCAATCTGTTCACTTTCCGTTGGCGAAGCACCCAAACAGCTATTGAATATTGAAGAAATAAAAACCGATGGCGTTTTATTGGATACCGGCGAATCGTTCTACGGTGATGAAAATTTCGATATTGATGAATTGGACAGAGAGGGATTTGAAGGATTGGATGATATCTCTGTTGATACAGGCGAAAGTGATATCTTTTGAATTGCCCCCATCAACATTATCAAATCATCAATGAACGCCGGATATTAATTTAATAATAACGGGAAACTGAATCAATCCGTTTTAATATCGCTCATAATCGTTCAATCTGATTATTTACGGTTAAAGTTCAATTAAACCTGGTTTTGTATGTTTCAAACTCTCCAAATATCAATCAATCTCATTAAATCTGAATAATGAATACCCTTCTCGTGCTGCTTGGTCCCACAGGTGTTGGAAAAACCGAATGGAGCCTGCGCATCGCCGAAGAGATAAAAAGTCCCATCATATCAGCCGATTCACGGCAGCTATACCGGGGGGGAATGACCATTGGAACAGCTGCTCCTACAGAATTACAACGTAAACGTGTACCACACTATTTCGTGGGAGTACTTTCACCTGAAGAATATTACAGCGCCAGTGAATATGAACAGGATGCCATGGCTCTGCTAAGTGAACTTTACAAGCAACATCAGGTTGTAATTATGACGGGGGGGTTCTATGATGTATATCGATGCGGTGTGTAAAGGTATTGATAATATACCCTCTATTGATATCAGGTTGCGAAAAGATGTTCAGGAGCTCTACCGTAAAGAGGGGGGGCTCGATCCTATTCGCCGGCAATTGAAAATTCTGGACCCTGCATTTTATGATGAAGTGGATCTGAAAAACCCCAAGAGGGTCATTCATGCATTGGAGGTGTGCCTGATGGCCGGGAGACCTTACTCTTCCCTACGTACTAACCCTAGAAAAAGCGTCCTTTTAGTATAGTGAAGATAGGATTTACCCGCGACCGGCAAGAGCTGTATGAACGTATCAATAATCGTGTTAATCAGATGATAAAAGAGGGACTGGTTGACGAAGCTCGTCACTTTTATCCGCACCGTTATTTAAACTCACTTAACACTGTTGGTTACAAAGAACTTTTCGATTACTTCGACGGTAACTGCACGCTCGATTTTCTATAGAGAAAATTAAACAACACTCCCGAAACTATGCCCGCAAGCAGATGACTTGGTTTAAGAAAGACCCGGAGATAAATTGGATAAACCTGTCAGAAGAAAATAGAGATGTGATAAATGAGATTAAGGATATTTTGAAATTAGATTGTTGAACAGATTCTTTTATTCATTGTATGAGTCCCGTCCGAAATATCTCGATTTTTCATGTTTTGAAAAATGAGGTTTTAGGAGGGGACTCAAATATACAAATTAGAAGTACCGAAAAGCTAAATCTTACATAGTGTCGATCCTTTTTCCTTTTTTTATTGTAATCATTCAGTTTCATATAAAAATATATTTATACTTTTAATTATTCAGAACTTTTAAATGTCTCCCATTCATGTTTACTAATTTATTATGCGACTAATACTCCATTAATTAGCATTTTACAACAGTTCTTTATTCTGTATTAATGTTCACCACTCATCACACATGCATGGATTGAAACGCTTTTCTTCCATCGCTCATGGCGAGAATTACCGTTTGTTCTGCAGCAAGCAATGTCGCCACCGGCAAAATGATCTTATCGGCCGTTTCAGGTATCCCTAAGGTTTAAATAATTCAGAATGACTACCCAATCGTATCAATTTGATCACATCACTGTTTTCGTCTATCCAAATTAAAAGAAAATCACCCTCGATATGGTATTTCCAACATCCCTTGTAATTTCCGACCAAAGGGAGAAGTTTAGTTTTTACAATTTTTTTTCAATTGTCATCTTTAATATAAATCGACCAACAATTATACGATCTTCAAAACTTCACATCATACAAATGTGAGCCATCTCGCTCAAATTCCATTACCCCCTTGTCGGTCATCGGATGCTTCAGAATAGCTTCTAACACATTATATGATGCAGTTACGGCATGGCAACCAACCATACTTACGCGATATATCTGATCAACATTTTTAAAACTAGCTCCTAACACTTTGCAAGAAAATCCGTATAATTTGAATGTATTTACAATATCAGCCACAACATCAATACCATGAGAGGAAATATTATCGAGACGATTGACATACGGTGCAACAAAGTCAGCACCTGCTTTTGCCGCAATTAATGCTTGTTGCTGGGTAAAAATTGCGGTTGCCGTAACATACATTCCCGCCTCTTTTACCATTTGTATTGCTCTAAAACCTTCTTTAGTTACAGGGATTTTAACAAAATAATTATTATCGAATTGAAAATAATCTTTATAGCACTTAGCTTCACGTAAAATATCATCCGCTTTTTCACTTATTGTTTGTACGTGAATCATTTTATCGCCTATACATTCCTGAATTTTAGGAATAATTTTTGATAAAGGTTCATTTTCATGAGCCAGAATAGTCGGATTTGTAGTTACACCCTCTATTGGAAAGTGCGTGAACAAATCTTTTATTTCATTTATATTTGCTGTATCTGCTAAATATATCATAATATTGTTTTTAATTAAATTATATCAAAAAAAATATCTTTGCCTTATCTCTTTACGTCAGCCTCTCCGAACGTGAGTTCTGAGTATCCTATTAAAACAACGTCTTCGTGAAACTGTTCATCAATATCGAAAATACACTTGCTATCGAAGGAAATAACTGGGACTTGGTCCCATGTATTACCTTGTTCATAAGCTTCTTGACGTCTCAAGGCAACTTTATCTAAAAGATGGCTTTGTCCGTTTTTTTGCATAGCATACCCTCCTCCGGAAATGGATCACAACAATCTTGTTTACTCCCTGGTTGAAACGATCTTCAGACAAGGCCAATCTTTCATTTTAAAGAAAAACCAATAAAGCTGCACGTGCTGATTTGCTTTGTAGCCCTTGTTGTATCAAAGCATATCGAATTGCAAACAGGTGTCCCGATCAAAAGGTTTATAGATGAATCGAAGAAGATAGTCGACGGACAACTCTTGAATCAAATTACAAACAAGGTGGCAATCGTGAAAGCTGAACCGACAGTTAAAATGAGAGAGATAATACAAAAATTATTTCAACCACACTAAAAGGGACAAGTCAGGAAAATATTTAAATTTATTTTGCATCATTTAATAGACACGATAATTTACTCTTAATATATGTAAACAGCGTAAGAAACGGGCTTCAGCAGTTTTCTTATAAATGAACAACACAAAATGCAAGCAGATAACTTGATTTAAGAAAAACCCGGAGATAAATTGGACAAACCTGTCAGAAGAAAACAGAGATGTGATAAATGAGATTAAAGATATTTTGAAATTAGATTGTTGAACAGATTCTTTTATTCATTGTTTTAATTCTATATCAAAACAAAAAGGAGTCAGTAATGAAACCAAAATATTTGCCGGTCGATCACGACTATTTTGAAATCTTTGACAGAGAAATGGAAAAAGAAGAGGCAAGGGTAATATATTTTGCTTTTTCAGATGAGCCTGAACTGGAAGAGTTGCGTGGGAAGATTATGAAAATCAGAGAAATAAAAGACGAGGGGGGGTATTATCTTTTTTTTGAAAATGGCGACAGAGTGCGTTTAGACCGGATTGTGGTTATCAATGGAATTCCAGGCCCGGCTTATGACGAATACGACTCGTATGCCCTTGCCCCCCCTCTTACATGTCAGGCAGGTTATGACAATTGCAATTGGTAGTAAAATCATTATCTTTGCTAGTGATTTATTTTTGAACAAAGTCTTATGGCACTCAAGCAGCAACAGGAACTAAAACAAATACAGCGACTCTCCCCCTTGCAAATGCAGGTGATAAAGTTAGTGGAGTTGAACTCCATTGAGGTGGAAGACCGGATTAAACAGGAGGTTGAAGATAATCCCGCGCTGGAGACTGCCGATGCCGAGATATCGGCCGATGTCGAAAATGAAGATATGGAAAGCGGGGAGGACACGTCTCTTTCGCAGGAAGATATGATTCTTGGCGACTATTTCTCGGAGGATGACATCCCCCCCGACTATCGCCTGAACGCAACATATCATAAAAACGAAACAAATATTGCCGAAATAAATTACTATGACGATAAATCGCTCAGCGATTACCTTCTGGAACAGATAAGGTTGTTAAATCTGGACAACCGGAAACAGTTGATCGCGGAATATATTATCGGTAGCCTCGATGAGAATGGTTATCTGCAGCGCGACCTGCAATCGATATCAGACGACCTGTTGTTCCAGCAGCAAATGGAGGTCACTCCTCTACATCTGGAAGATGTATTATATGAGATACAGGATCTCGATCCGGCTGGTGTGGGAGCCCGTGGACTGCAGGAGTGCCTGCTGATACAGCTGAATCGCTGTGAACCAACACCATCAGTAAGTCTTGCAAAAAAAATACTTAAAGATTATTTTGATGAGTTTTCACGAAAACACTACGATAAGATCATGCGACGGATGAATATTTCACAGGACGATCTACGGGATGCCATTGAAGAAATCACGTCGCTGAACCCGAAACCTGGGAATAACATTGGAGATACTATGCAGACTGCAATGAACAATATTACTCCCGATTTCATCGTAGACTCCTATAACGGTGAAGTATCTATACACCTAAATAACAGCAATATTCCTACACTGAAGGTGAGCCGCAGCTTTTCGGAAATGCTGAAAGGTTACAGCGATAATAAAGAGAGTATGTCAACCGATGATAAACAAACAATGCTTTTTATGAAACAAAAGGTTGATTCCGCTAAATGGTTCATAGATGCTGTCAGACAACGCCAAAACACACTACAAAAACCATAGAGGCAATTGTACACATTCAGTACGACTTCTTCCTTACGGAAGATGAAAAATGCCTAAAACCTATGATCCTAAAAGATGTTGCTGAAAGAACAGGTTTCGATATTTCTACCATTTCTCGAGTAAGCAACAGCAAATATGTACAGACCAACACCGGTGTTTACCCTCTGAAGTTTTTCTTCTCCGAAGCGATGCAGACTAGAGGAGGGGAAGATATTTCTTCAACAGAGATAAAATCAATTTTAAGGGAGAGCATCGACAACGAAAACTCTTCTAAACCTCTCACAGATGAGCAACTAACTAAAATCCTCAATAATAAAGGGTATGTAATAGCACGACGCACAGTGGCGAAATATCGTGAACAATTGAACATTCCGGTAGCCCGATTGAGAAAAAAATATAACTTTGCCGTTTCAGAAAATGAAACTTAGCAGGATGAAGTCAATTTCACACGTAATTTCCACTATTTTCCAACCATTGTTGATGCCGACCTACGGGGGGGTATTGCTCCTATTTGTTTATACCTATTTCGGTTTGATGTATCAAAATCATTTCTGGCAAATTATTACTCCTGTAGTCGTTTTTTTCATTCGTGATACCTTCTATTCTCATTTTTTTTACTGTACCGAATGAAAATTATATCCGATTTATCGCTAAAGATACGCAGAGAACGTATATACCTTATCTGATTACTGTAGTATCTTACTCAGCAATGATAGTATTCTACAACAGGATGTACATGCCCGGATGGTTTCTTATGATGCTTGCCGCATCTGTTGCAATAATGATCTTTGCAATAATTATCACGCTGAAGTGGAAGATAAGCGCACATATGTTCGGGATTGGCGGACTCATTGGCGGGGGGGCAATGTCGATAAGCTATTTTGTGGAACGTTCAAATCCATATTACATGTTTATGGGATTGTTTATCATTGCCGGGTTGGTAGGCACATCAAGACTAATACTGCGACGCCACACACTTTCCCAGGTAATTGCCGGTTTTTTTTACTCGGTTTCCTGGTCTCGTTCACGTTCGTATGGTTTGGAGTGAAGATTTGAACTGAAAAGTTTGATTTTGATAATATAGAATTAAGTTGTAAATTTACCACATGAATTAATTTTTTTTAAAATTTTAATCGTTATGAATTTTCCTGAAAATGTAAAGTATTCTTCCGATCACGAATGGGTGAGAGTGGAAGGCAGTGAGGCATACGTCGGAATTACCGATTTTGCACAGGATGAGTTGGGTGAAATCGTCTATGTTGATGTAACCTCTGAGGGAGAAACCTTGCACAGGGAGATGTTTTCGGAAGTATTGAAGCTGTGAAAACCGTATCAGACCTGATGATGCCTATGGGTGGTGAAGTGTTGGAGTTGAATCCAAAACTCGATGATGCACCTGAGCTTGTAAACAAGGACCCATACGGTGAAGGATGGATTATCAAAATCTCAGTTAAGAACAGCGAAGAACTGACAGGCTTAATGTCGGCCGAAGCATATAAAGAGTTTATAGGTAAATAAAACAAAAGGATCTGAAAATGGAGGGAATCACCAACACCAGTGATTCCTTTCTGTTTATCGCAGGAAATATGCAGTAATACCATCTGTTTTAACACAGATGGTATCTGTGAATTATATTAATCAAACGGATAATTATATTATTTATGCAACCTGTTGTAAGCATTATTATGGGCAGCACATCTGATCTGCCCGTGATGGAAAAAGCGGCACGCTTCCTCAACGAGATGGAGGTCCCTTTCGAAATGAACGCCCTGTCGGCACACCGTACACCCGAAGAGGTTGAAATATTCGCAAAAGGTGCCAAAGATAAAGGGATCAAGGTTATTATTGCCGCAGCGGGAATGGCAGCACACCTGCCAGGTGTGATTGCTCCATGACCACCCTCCCGGTGATAGGCGTGCCCATCAATTCATCGCTCGAAGGAATGGATGCACTGCTTGCCATCGTGCAGATGCCCCCGGGTATTCCAGTAGCCACCGTAGGAATAAACGGCTCTTTGAATGCCGCTATTCTGGCACTACAGATAATTGCCGCCAACAACGAGCCTTTGCAGAAAAAAATGTCTGACTATAAAAACAGCCTGAAAAACAAAATAAAGGAAGCCAATAAAGAGCTGGCATCGGTTTCCTATAAATTCAAAACAAACTGACAACAGTAATGAATCACGAAGATATAAGCACTATACTGAAACAGGAGGCTGATGCCATCCTGAACATACCGGTAACCGACAGATATGAAAAGCCATTGATCTGATAATAGAGAATGTACACGGGAAACGGGGAAAATTAGTAATTAGCGGCATGGGCAAAGCTGGACAGATTGGACAAAATATGGCAACCACATTTTGTTCAACAGGTACACCAGCCATTTTCCTTCATCCCAGCGAAGCGCAACATGGCGACCTCGGAGTCCTACAGGACAACGATCTGCTTTTATTGATTACCAATTCAGGGAAACCCGCGAGATCATAGAACTGATAGATTTGGCAAGAGGGATGTATCCAAAATTCCCATTATCGTAATCACCGGCAACAAAGAGAGTGTGCTAGCCAAAGAAGCGGATGTGACACTCCTAACCGGAAACCCGCCGGAGGTATGCCCTCTAGATCTTACTCCCACCACCTCTACCACAATAATGACAGTCATGGGAGACATACTTGTTGTAGGAACAATGAAACGGATCAACTTCACTGCAAGTGAATATGCCAAACGTCATCATGGCGGATACCTGGGAGATAAATCGAGAAATGCATGTACAAAGCCCATATCTTAAACAAATAGACAAATAGTTATAAATATGAAAAAGTAATCTTTATGCTAACAACCTTTTTTTTGCTTTCTTCATGTATAAGCAAAAACACAGATAATCAGACGGTAGCTGATGATGGTATTGATTCCGCTTTCCAGTATAAGGTCGACCGGTTTGCCGATATAGAAATCCTCCGCTATCCAGTCCCCGGATTTAACAGCTTGCCGCTCCAGCAGAAAGAGCTGATATATTACTTGTCGCAGGCTGCATTGGAAGGCCGCGATATACTCTGGGACCAGCATAATCGGTACAACCTGACCATCCGCCGTGTTTGCGAAGGTGTATATGAAAATTATATGGGTGACAAATCTTCCACAGAGTGGGATAATTTCGAGACTTACCTTAAACAGATATGGATGGCGAACGGTATACACCACCATTATTCAGAGGACAAAATTATGCCGGAGTTTACAAGGGAGTACTTCGTGTCCATAGTGAAAAGTGTTGATCCGGGACGGATGCCTTTCCGCGATGGAATGGCTGCCGACGAAACTCTCAAAGAGATACTCCCGGTGATGTTCGATCCGGATGTTATGCCCAAAAGAATGAACCAGTCGGCCGGTGCCGATATTGTAAGAACATCGGCTGTAAACTTCTATGAAGGGGGGGTTACTCAGAAAGAGGTGGAAGAGTTCTACAACGCCATGAAAAGACAGACGATAACACACCTGTCTCTTACGGACTCAACAGCAAGGTAGTAAAAAAAGATGGAGTCGTTACCGAACAATTATGGAAAATAGACGGTATGTACGACAAAGCTATCGAACGTATAGTTGGATGGCTGGAGAAAGCAGCCGGCGTTGCAGAAAACGAACATCAGAAAGAGACCATCAACACGCTCATTGCGTATTACACAACAGGAGATCTGAAGATTTTCGACGATTTTTCGGTAAAATGGGTAACTGACACCGACTCGCGCGTTGATTTGTAAACGGGTTCATCGAGACCTATACCGATCCGCTTGGCATGAAAGCCACATGGGAGGCATTGGTGAATTTCAAAAGCGAAGAGGCATCTAAGCGCACGGAATTGATCAGCAATAATGCGCAATGGTTTGAAGACAACTCTCCTATTGACAATCGTTTCAAAAAAAGAGGAAGTGAAAGGAGTTTCCGCTAAAGTGATAACCGCAGCAATACTGGGAGGCGACACGTATCCGGCCACCCCTATAGGTATCAACCTGCCCAATGCAAACTGGATCCGCCGCGACCATGGCTCCAAATCGGTGACTATAGACAATATCACCTTCGCCTATGCCAAAGCAGCTGAAGGAAACGGTTTTAAAGAAGAGTTTATGTGGAGTGATGTCGAACGTGAAATTTCAATAAAATATGAAACTATTACAGATAATCTGCATACCGACTTGCACGAATGTCTGGGTCACGGTTCAGGTAAACTGCTCCCCCCCGGTGTTGACGGAGATGCCCTGAAAGCATATGGCTCTCCCCCCCTGGAAGAGACACGCGCCGACCTGTTTGCTCTCTACTATCTTGCAGATCCGAAGCTTGTGGAACTGGGGGGGCTGCTGCCCGATAGCGAGGCTTATAAGGCTGAGTACTATAAATATATTATGAATGGGGGGGCAATGACACAACTTACACGCATCCAGCCTGGCAAAGACATTGAACAAGCACACATGCGCAACCGGGCGCTTATATCGAACTGGGTAATTGAACACGGAAAGGCCGACAGTGTTGTTGTGATGCAGAAGCGCGATGATAAAACATATGTGGTGATCAGCGATTACAACAAATTGCGAACACTCTTTGGTCAGTTGCTTGCTGAAGTGCAACGTATAAAATCGGAAGGCGACTATGAAGCCGGAAAGAACCTGGTAGAGGCATACGGGGGGGTAAAAGTGAATACTGAACTCCATTCAGAAGTATTGTCGCGCTATAAAGCCCTTGATATAGCTCCCTACAAAGGTTCGTAAATCCCGTATACAAGCTGGTCACTGATGAGAATGGCAAGGTAACCGATGTTACGATATCATACGACGAGAACTATGTTGAACAGCAATTGCGCTATTCAAGACAATACTCGGTATTGCCACTTAAGAACTGATAGAAAACAAATTTTTGGAATAAGCGTTTCGGTTCAGCCGAAACGCTTATTTTTGTATCAGAATTATTTAATGAATTTATGACTTACGAAGAGACTCTCAACTACCTGTACAGGCAAATGCCCGAATATCAACGAATTGGGGGGGATAGAGCATATAAAGAAGGGCTAGACAACAGCCTCGCGTTGGACGAGATATTCGGCCATCCCCCCCACAAGCGCTACAGAACCATACATGTAGGGGGAACAAACGGCAAGGGTTCAACCTCACATCTGCTAGCGGCTATCTTGCAGAAAGCCGGTTACAGAGTGGGACTCTATACATCACCTCACCTGATAGATTTCCGCGAGCGAATTCGTGTGAATGGAGCAATGATTGAAAAAGATTATGTTGTGGAATTCGTGGAAAAGTATAAAGATAAATTTGAACCTGTGATGCCCTCCTTTTTTTGAGCTGACCATGGAGATGGCCTTTCTCTGGTTCTCCCTGCAGGAGGTTGATGTGGCAGTCGTTGAAGTGGGACTGGGCGGGCGGCTCGACAGCACTAACATCATCACTCCCGATATCAGCATCATCACCAACATTGGATTTGACCATATGAAATTTCTTGGTGATACACTGCCAAAGATAGCTGCCGAAAAGGCAGGGATAATAAAAAAACATACTCCTGTAGTGATTGGCGAGACGGACAATACGGAAGTAGCTCAGGTTTTTATTGATAAGGCACATTCCGTGAAAGCACCCATTGTATTCTCGGAACTATATATGAACGACTTTGAAGCTGAGAAGAAAGATTACGGATGGTTGTTTCAATCCGGCAAATACCCGAATCTGAAGGGCGAACTAAAGGGTATGGCACAGGACAAGAATGCCCGTACGGTATTAACAACAGTGGAGGCCCTACTTGAAACAGGGTACAACATACCGGCAGAAGCAGTTTACAAAGGGTTTGCTAACGTAACAGCTATCACCGGTTTAATGGGACGATGGCAGCAGCTACGGACTTCTCCTGAAATTATCTGTGACATAGCGCATAACGCCCATGGATTAAAGTATGTGGCGGAACAGTTGCTTTTGGAAGATTACAACAGATTGCATATTGTATTCGGAATGGCTAACGACAAGGATGTAGACTCCGTGCTTACATTAATGCCGCAAAATGCTGTTTACTATTTCACTAGGGCATCTGTAGAACGAGCATTAAACGAGAAGACGCTGGCAGGTTATGCAGCCGCACACGGGTTAGCAGGCTACATCTTTCCATCCGTTTCCCATGCTGTTGAAGCAGCACTGAAAACGCCGGTGAAAATGACCTCATTTTCATCGGCGGCAGTTCCTTTATCGTGGCAGATGCGTTGCCGTTGTTTATATGATTACCATATTAATACAATCCGAAAATTATATGTTTGCGGTGCTGCAAGGTCTTTCGCCAATTGCGAATCCTTTATAAAAAAAGGCTACCATCCTTGGCTTACCATACTGATAATCAACGCTGATAGTCTCAGTGAAATAGATAGGGTTACCATTTGAATCATCCCCCCCATCGTAATAGGTGTTAACATAGGGAAGCAGCTTTTGAACTTCATCAACACCCTGCTCTCCTAAAAACAGATATCCGATTAATGCACCATTTTCATAGATAAACTCAGTCAGGTCAGGCAAATCATAAATTGCTTCCCATTGAGATTCATCATCGCTCCATTTCCAGTCACCTTTATTGACTGTAATATTCACAATTTTCCATTTAGTAAATTCAAGTTCTTTATTATTTTCTCTCAATGCCTCTTCAATCAATCTCCTCACCTCAAACTCATCAAGGTAATCATCGGAGGTGGAACAGGAATATCCTACAAGCATTAATGCAACAAGGACAAAAGTGGATAACAACAATTTGACTATTCTTTTCTCATCTTCATTCGTTTTAAGTCGTTTAAATATTTTTTTACTGTTAAAGAATGTGCACTTCGCTGTATGACATAAAAAAAAGCCGTTACGTTTAAATTAAACAATAAGAATGTAGAAATGTTTTAACAAAACAGATGAAAATAAACAGTCAATAATATTTATTAAAACAGCCGGATGCGATAAGGATCTGAAAATTTTGTTGACGGGAAAAAGCCATAGGCAGGAAATGCATACAATCGCAATTACTTTTCAGAAATAGATTGTATGCTTTAAAAAAAAGAATTAATTTGTCTGAAGACATTTGACAGATACGCAAGGGACATTAAAAAAATCGGTGGCAAATAATTTGATGCTGCCCTTAATGTCAACGCAGAATAATATATTAAAGCAGAATAATAGAATGAAACAATATCTTGATTTATTGCAAAGGGTGCTCGATGAGGGTGTCAGTAAGGATGACCGTACCGGTACTGGAACAATCAGTATATTTGGCCATCAGAGCCGGTATAGGATGAGCGATGGATTTCCTGTGCTCACAACAAAAAAAACTCCATTTAAAATCTATTATACACGAATTGCTCTGGTTTCTGAATGGTGATACCAACATCAAATACCTGAACGAACACGGAGTAAGAATATGGAACGAATGGGCGGACGAAGATGGTGACCTGGGACATATCTACGGTTATCAGTGGCGATCATGGCCCGACTACAACGGTAGCCATATCGACCAGATATCACAGGTAATAAACACACTCAGGAAGAATCCGGACTCACGCCGAATTATTGTAAGCTCGTGGAATGTGGCCGATTTACCGAAAATGAATCTCCCACCCTGTCACACTTTTTTTTCAGTTTTATGTTGCCAACGGTAAACTTAGCCTACAGCTTTATCAGCGCAGTGCCGATATATTCTTAGGTGTACCTTTCAACATTGCGTCTTATGCATTGCTCCTGAAAATGATGGCACAGGTTACAGAGCTGGAAGAAGGCGATTTTATTCATACTTTTGGCGATGCCCATATATACCTTAACCACCTGGAGCAGGTTAAGCTGCAACTCACACGTGAGCCGCGCGCACTGCCGCAAATGATAATTAACCCTGATGTGAAGGATATCTTCAGCTTCAGATATGAAGATTTTGAGCTGGTGAACTACAATCCCTATCCACATATAAAAGGAAGCGTTGCCGTATGATGAATAATGCCGTAAAAATTGCTATTATTGTTGCACTCGACGAAGATAATGGTATCGGTAGGAAAGGAGGATTGCTTTGTCATCTGTCAAACGACCTTAAGCACTTTAAAAAGATTACTACAGGACATACTGTAATAATGGGCAGGAAAACATATGAATCGCTACCAAAAGGAGCTCTGCCCTACCGTACAAATATCGTAATCACTTCAGAAAAAGCAGAAAATTTTCCCGGCTGCATTGTGGTTCATTCTCTAAAGGAAGCAGTTGAACATTGCAACAAAGAAGGTGAAGCCTACATCATTGGCGGAGGACAACTGTACCGCTCTGCTATGCCTTTGGTGAAAAAGTTATATCTTACCCGTATACACCATACTTTTGAAGATGCGGATACTTTTTTTTCCCGGAAATAGATTTCAATGAATGGAGACTGATCAAAAAGAAGAACATAAAGCGGACGAAAAACATAGCTATGACTATTCTTTTCTGACCTAATTCAAAAAAATAAATCGAAGAAAATGAGTAGAGAAGCCTGGCAAAAATTCCTGAAAGGAGACGAAAATGCATTCTCAGATCTTTATAGTTTCTACTTTAAAGAGCTTTTTGCGTATGGACTTAAAATAGGATTCAATGAAGATGAATGTAAAGATGCTATACAAGATGTTTTTTTTAATATCTACATTTCCAGGAAAAAAACTGTCACATGTACAAAATATTGAATTTTACCTGCTTCAAAGCCTGAAAAATAAATTGTTCGACTTTCATAACCGCGAAACAAAAATCAACCGCATAAACTATGAGGATATTTTTATAAATAACGAAGATGGCATAGTTGAACAGATCATCAATAAAGAAAAACAGCTTGAAATTAAGAATATTATTTCTCAATTTCTACAAAAGCTGCCGCCAAAACAGAGAAAAATTATCTATTACCATTATCAGTTGAATCTTAATATTGAAGAGATAGCCACAATTTTAGAGATGACAACACCAGCAGTAAAAAAATCACTCTACAGGGCTCTACAGAAAATAAAGGAGACTTCATCAGATATAACGCAAAACATATTCACTCATTTTTTTAACCATTGTTGGTTAATCTTCCTTAAATATGTCTTTTTTTTATTATTCCCGGTCTTTGTATTATAAAGCCTAAGGTAGTTTGTGTTAAGAGATCTCTATAGTGTTTTTCAAAACATTCGAGACAAGAGTTCCCTTACAAAACGTTTCTACCATTGCAATTAGGTCAATTTATGTGTTGATAAACTTTATATTATGAATATTTATTATTGATATTCAGTTTTTAGAAGAAGACTCGTAATAATAAGATTAAGATAAGACAAGATGAGCCATAATGATTTTTTTTGTGTGACGACCTTTTTATTTATTGGAGATTACATCCAACCAAAGAGCTGGACTCCTTTTGGGAAGAATATCTTCTTGAGAATAAGAAAGCCAGCGTCCCATTCAATGAAGCTATCGAAGCTTTCGAAATGATAAGGAACGAACAAAATAATTATCATTTCGACGAATCTTCCCTACGAGAAAATTGAATGAGAGAATTAAAAAACATAAGAATAAAAATATTTATAGAATATTTGCCTCATCTGCAGCTGCCATATTACTAGTTACATTGATATCCACTTTTTACGTTCTTAACAGAATGGGTGATAGGGAAGGAACTGACATATCCTCAACGGGAGTGATGATCAACAATAGCAGTGTGCAGCTTGTTACTGGAAACAAAGTACTGGAAATTGACAACAACTCCACTTTAAATCTTTCTGAAAAAAAACATAGCGCATTAATTACTAATTCGCTTGCACATAAAGAGATCGATTTAAAAGACAACCAATCTAACAGACTAATAGTACCGTATGGTAAGAGATCGACTTTGGTATTGGCTGACGGATCTAAAGTACTTCTGAATTCCGGAACCAAAATGGAATTTCCTTCAATGTTTAGTGGGGGGGAAGACAGAGAAATAAGAGTAGAAGGAGAAATATTCATCGATGTTGTAAAACAAGACAATGTACCTTTTATTATTCAAACACCTAATTCCAGAATAACTGTCTTCGGCACCTCATTTAACGTCTCTTCATATTCCGATGAGAAGAGTGAATCGGTTGTTTTGGTTGACGGTTCGGTTGAGGTAAGGAGCGGAAACAGCGCTTTGATATTAAAGCCAAATGAAATGGCAGTGATTGAAGACGGATATATTGAACATAAGACTGTTGATGTGTTAAATTATATATGCTGGACTAGTGGCTATATGCAATTGAATAAAACTCCACTAAATGATGTATTGAGAAAAATTGAAAGATACTATAATGTAAATTTTCAATACAATGATGATTTAAAATTAAACGTTCAGACCTGCTCGGGTAAATTATTTCTTTCTGACAATTTCGACGATGTACTCGAAGCGTTTTCAAAAATGACCTACTTGCAATATGAAAAGCACGATGATAAATCTATATTCATCCATAAATAATCAAGTTATTAACAAAAAAAGATAAATATATATGCCTATGAGAAAAGATAAATGAAAAAAAGTCGGATAGTGCCGCAAACACTATCCGATCAGAGTTGATTTTGATGTCAAACAGGAGCAAAATTTGTATGATTATGCCTTGCGACAACAAAATCTAAAGTGAATCATAATTTATTGGTAACAAATTAAAATTCAATACAAAGATATGCAAGAAAAGTATAAATGTAAACAATTTGCCACGAAAAGAAACAAAAAGTTTTTAAAAATCATGAAAATCTATTTTTTTTGATAACTTTCCTTTGCATTTTTTTTCCGTTACGGCAGAAAACACATACTCCCAGTCGAAGGAGGTAAGTGCTGAATTGAGAGACGTAGCGTTAAAAGATGCATTTCGTGAATTAGAGAAAAACAGCGACTATCTCTTCCTTGTTATGGACAACACAGAGAGTTATTTAACAACTAAAGTTAACATCTCAGTCAACAATAAATCAATGGTAGAGATACTCGATTTGTTGCTTAAGAATACCAACCTGACCTACTCAATTGTTAACAGACAGATTACAATTTCGAGAAAACCGGGTATTGCTGAAAATAAGGAGATTGATGTAAAAACAAGCATCAAGGAAGTTCAACAGACAGAAAAAAAACAATTACAGGAGTGGTTACCGATGCGAATGGAGAAGCCATTATCGGAGCCAATATAATTGAAGTGGGAACTCCTTCCCATGGAACTATTACCGACATTAACGGAAGATTTACACTAAATGTAAGCAACAATGCATCCATTAAAGTCTCATTTATAGGATATCTGAGTCAAACAATCAATACTATTGGGAAGACCAGCTTTAATATCACCCTGGCTGAAGATACTCAGGCACTTGAGGAGGTGGTGGTGGTGGGCTATGGAACACAGCGGAAAGCAAATCTTACAGGTGCTGTATCTTCAGTAAACGTTGACGAGGTGCTGGGCAGCCGTCCGGTTGCCGACGTGGGGGGGAGAGGGCTGCAGGGGGGGACTATACCAGGGCTGTCAATTGTTGTCCCAAGCGGAGAAGTAGGTTCTAACCCAATTATGAAAATTCGTGGACAAATTGGCTCTATTGCAGGGTCAAGTGATCCGCTGATATTAGTGGATAATGTTGAAATACCGAATATTCAAATGATAAATCCAAATGATATAGAATCGATATCCGTTTTGAAAGATGCCGCAGCAAGTTCAATATACGGATCGAAAGCAGCATTTGGAGTAATTCTTATAACCACAAAAAAAGGAGCTAAAACTGAAAAGACAGATATAACATATTCAACCAACTTATCCTGGCAAAAACCCTTTAAAAAGATTGATATTGCAGGTATAGACGGACTGGAGTATACACTGGAAGCTCATGAGAATATGAAAGCCGGAGGTCCTGCAGGCGGTTTCTGGCGAGTAAACAGGGAAAGTTTTGAAAAAAATAAAAGAGTGGCAGGATAAATACGCAGGAGTTGTAAAATACAATGATCCTGTAATTTATGGAAGGGACTGGATTTATGACGGAACTGATAAATTCGGATATAGAATTTATGATCCTGTAGAGGCCATGATCAAAAATTCAGCCTTTTCTCAAACACACAACCTATCACTTAACGGTAAAAGAAAAGATACTAATTATACATTAAGTGTAGGTTACCTTGGACAAGAGGGTATGATGAAACCAGCTGTTCATGATGATTACAGTAGGTTTACAGGCAATCTGAATTTATCTACAAAGCTCACAGATTTCTTAACAGTCAGGGGGGGAGCAATGTTTACCGATGCAACCAAAAGATACCCAAACTCGGCAACTGGGTTCGTTGCAGACCCATGGTTATATCTTTACAGATGGAGCCGCCTGTTTCCTACCGGTGCCCTTGAAACGGAGAAGAGGTGAGAGACCCCCCCTATTTCGACACCAAAATGCACATACAGCGAAAGATAAGAAGAAATACACGAATCTGAATATAGGAACCACCTTTGATTTCAATGATAACTGGAACCTTCTTGCAGATTATGCATTCAGTACCCGATTAGATCAGTCAACATCGTCCAGACCCACTTTTAGCGGACGTGAACCATGGTACACACCTGTTGCCTGGAATGATGCCAACGGAAACCGTATTTATGTGGATGAAAACGGCAACATTACAAATGACGAAGGAATGCCGGGATACAGGCTCCCTTATGTAAATTATATTACATCTGATAAAACCTATTTTTACAAATACTCCTTTGTTTCCGAGAAACACACTTTCAATGCAGTGACTAATTATAATTTAAAACTGGCAGAGGACCATAATTTTAAATTTATGGCAGGTACAAATATAGAAAGTTATAAATGGGACAGTCACTGGTCTAACAAAACTGAATTAATAGATGAGAAAAATCCACAGTTTAATTTTGCCGTAGGTACTGAAACTGTAGGAGGTGGTGCCAACTGGGACTCACAGGTAGGGGGGGTTTTCAGCCGGATAAATTACTCTTTTATGGATAAGTATCTGTTAGAGACGAACCTGCGCTATGATGCGACTTCTAAGTTTCCAAGTAATCTGAGATGGAGATGGTATCCGTCATTTTCCGGAGGATGGGTAATCACTAATGAATCGTTTATGGCTCCATTGGATCCGATTTTGAGTTTGCAAAATACGTGCATCATGGGGGGGTAAGATTGGAGATCAATCAGTTTCCAACGCATTATACCTGGCAACAATGGATATTAATAAAAATTCCTGGCTCTCTTACGACGGTGAACAGTATTTTCAGCTTAGCACTCCCAATCCTATTTCTGCAGGTATCACCTGGCAGGATATAGAATCTTTAAATATTGGTTTGGATTTGCGTTTTATCAACAATAAGATGGGGGGGCTTGTGTTTGAATGGTTCCAGCGCGATACAAAAAAACATGATTATTGCCGGTGACGCTCTTCCAGCAACATATGGAGCAAACGCTCCACAGGGAAACTATGGTAATCTGCGCACAAAAGGCTGGGAAATTGCTGCCGACTTCAACCACCGGTTCAGTAATGGATTGGGCATAAATGTAAATGCCAATATTTCAGATGCTATTACTGATATAACAAAAGGTGCTGATTGGAATACACCATGGGAGAATCGCTTGATACATAACAATTATGCTACTGGCAGGCGCTATGGTGATATATACGGATATGTTACTGATCGCCTATTTCAAAAAGAAGATTTTATTTACGACGACAACGGTAACATCCAGCAAACAATAATCATCTGGGAAGGCACTGCTAAACGAACCAACCAGCTTGCAGGCAAAAATCCGGTTTATCAGACCTATTTTGAGGATGGCAACCAGGTGTTACTGGTAGGCCCCCCCGGTGATGTTAAGTTTGTTGATGTGAATCGTGACGGATATATCACCCCCCCTGGTAAAAACACTTTTGGAGATCCAGGAGACCAGGTTGTTATTGGGAACTTTACACCCCCCGTTACGAATTCGGATTACGTCTGGGAGCCGATTATAAAGGTTTTGATGCTTCAGTTTTTTTCCAGGGAGTGGGGAAGCGAAAAATTTGGGGTGCCGGACAATTGGCCATACCCGGATTTCACGTGAAAGATGGTGCGATGCCACAAGCAATAGCTAAAGATTTTTGGAAAAAGGACAGGACAGATGCTTTCTACCCAAGGGCATGGAATTTAGGCGGTTCGAATGAAGGATTCGTGATGCGAAAGCAGTCGCGTTATATGCTAAATATGGCATATTTAAAAATTAAAAATATCACATTGGGTTATACTGTACCAAAAGATATTGTAAGCCGGATGTATTTATCGAATGCGCGCTTATATATATCATTTGAGAACTTCTTTACTTTCGACAAGTTAAGGGGTCTTCCGATAGATCCGGAAGCAATTTCCGGACATTCTATGTTATTGACCAATGGAAATTACAACCTTGGCCGAACCGGGACTTCCAATCCTACATTTAAATCAGCATCTGTAGGTTTTCAAGTTAGTTTATAATCAATTAAATTAATATTATGATGAAATTCAATAAATATAGTTTTGCCATTTTATCCTTGTTAATATTTTTCTGGGGGGGGTGTGACAGTTTTCTTGACAGGCCGCCTCTTACTCAAGCAAATGATGAAACAGCCTGGGTAAGCGAGAATAATTTGAGATTATATGCCAATAAATTCCTTCCTGATTTTTTTTATAGGGTATGGAGTAGGATGGACAAATTCCAGTGCACCGTTAATGGGATATCAGTTCAGTGATGACATTGTGCATAATGGCAATCAGGGTAACTTTACCCGTGCCGTACCCAACAGCCAAATATGGAACATGAGTCTTATCAGGTCGATAAACATTATGCTTGACAGAATTGAAAACAAGATGGGAGATGTTCTTACATCTGAGCAATATTCACACTGGACTGGTGTTGGAAGGTTTTACAGAGCGATGAGATACTCTACTCTGGTATTTGCCTATGGTGATGTACCATATTATAACCACGTGGTCTCAGATACCGATATGGATGATCTGTACAAGGCCCGTACTCCACGCAATGAGGTAATGGATTCGATATATTATGATTTGAACTATGCATTTGAAAACGTTCGGGTAAACGATGGGGAGATGAATGTAAACAGATACGTAGTTGCCGGATATATTTCAAGAATTGCGTTATATGAAGGGAGCTGGCAAAAATATTATTATAAAAACAATGAGCGGGCTCAAAAATTCCTCGAGCTTGCAATAGAGGCAGGCAACTACATAATAAACAGTGGCAGATACGATATTGTCAGCGAATTCAGAGCTCTCTTCACATCAGAAGATTTGAGAGGGAACAAAGATTGTATTTTTTTACAGGCATTATGATCCTGCTGTTGGCATTACACATAGTGTAGCATCGAACAACAACCTATCGGAATCGATCAATTTCGGTCCCACAACTGCTCTGATCAAGTCGTTTATTATGAATGATGGTGATGTGTGGCAAAATACGAGCATGCCTGGAGCAAAAAAAACTTTGAACTGGCAAATATGATTAAAACCCGTGATCCAAGGCTGGAAGCTACTTTTTACGATAAGCCTACTCCACGGAACAAAGGATCTTTCTGGTACATTAATAAATTTTGCCAAGAAGCGTTGCCAAATCAGTAGAAGAAGGGAATACACCTCCGGTTGAATTTACAAGTACCAATAACCGTACAGATTATCCGGTAATGAGATATGCTGAGGTTCTTCTTAACTGGATTGAAGCAAAAGCCGAACTGCAAACCATTGGCGGTGCTGCTGTAGATCAGTCAGATATTGATAAAACAATAAACAAGATAAGAAACAGGCCGATAGCTTCAGAAGCAGCGGAGATGGGAGTACAAAAAAACCTCTCCTTTACTATTGGGTGAACTGCCTGATGATCCTGAAAGAGATGCCGATGTTTCTGCACTGATATGGGAAATAAGGAGAGAGAGAAGGATGGAGTTTGCTTTTGAACATTCACGTATCACCTGATTGGATGCGTTGGCACAAAC